>FWPU01001094.1_pt1 | contig 48195 bp, 41 predicted proteins | sample 2228361 | NCBI WGS metagenome assembly FWPU01 (sample SAMEA103939777, study PRJEB20133) | metagenome
CTCTCACCCGACGAGTTCGAGAGGAGGTACCGTTCCGAGCAGGCCAGCGCATGAAATCGACCGGCCACGAAAGCGGGGCAACTCCACGGCGGCCGCGACAGGCGATGTTGCATCGAACGCACGTGTCGGCGCCACCGTTGCCTCTGGGGGCACTGCGGCGGTCGTCGTCTTCCATGAGATGAAACAACCTCACCGCCTCGCCGCCCCGCGGGCCCCTTCCTTGCACCCGGTGGAACGTCGAGGGCCTGCCAGCCGCTCGAGGAGTCGGACACGTGCATCCGATGCAACGCAGGCCCGGCGAAATTGCAGCGGATGCAACAAGGAGCCGCCGGCCACCGGCTCCAGTCTCCACGGCGGGCTTCCTCAGAGGGGGCCACGGGTTACCGCCTCACCCTCGGCGGTCAGCGCCGGCAGCTCGGCGATCGTGGCACGCCAGGCGGGCAGTCTGGGGCCCGCGCCTACCTCACCTTCGAGGCCGAGGCTGCCTCCCGCAAGGCCCGTTCCACCGCCTCGGCGGCGAGGGCACCGACGACCGTCGAGCGCGTCGGCCCCCAGGCACCGACGTCGACGGCTGGCGTCTCGGGGCCATCGGGGACGGCGAGGGCGAAGACGGTGTCGCCGTCGAGGGCGGTGTGACTCGGTCGAACGACCCGGGCGATCCCGTCGTGGGCCATGATCGCAACCCGCCCGAGCTCCGCCTTCGTCAGGACCGCGTTCGTCGCCACGACGACGGGGACCGTGTTCCACCGCGCGTCCTCGATGGCTCGGACGTCGGGAAGGCGGCCGAACCCGCGACCGAGGCCGCGACCGCGGCCAGCCACGACGGAGCCGGCTGCGTTGAGGACGGCGAGGGCCCCGACGACGAGCCGGCCCCCCGGTAGGTCGACGACCAGCGAGGCGTGGCCGACGCCCCCCGCTCGCCGTCGGCCGGCGAGGCCCCCGAAGCCGGCCCCCGCCCCGGCACCGGCGCGACCCGCGGCGGGTCGGTCGAGGGGTCCGTCGAGGGCCCGAGTCACCGCCCGGGCCCCGTCGGCGGCGCTCGGCCGAATCGCCGGATCGCCGGAGGCGAAGTCGAAGATGACGGCTCCAGCAACGATCGGGATCGTCAGCCGCCCGGCCGACCCGAGCCGGATGGCGAGCCCGATCCCCCGCCGCTCGAGCTCGGCCGTCACGCCTTCGGTGGCGGCGAGACCGAAGACGCTCCGGCCGACGATGGAGACCGCATGGACCCGCTCGCCCGAGGCGAGCGGACCGAGGGCGTCGGTCTCCCTCGTTCCCGGCGCGCCCCCGCGAACGTCGACGGCACCGAGGGCTCCGCCCGGCACGACGACGACGCTCAGGCCGGTGACGGCGGGGTCGCCGCGCTCCCGGGCGTCCTCAGGGGGCACCTCGACCTGGCCGACCCGGACGCCCGGGACGTCGACGAGGGAGTCGGTCGGCCCGATCCGGGGCCGGGGCGCTGCCACGGCGTCTGTTCCCTCGGCGCGACCACCCCGGCCCGGGCTAGCGGCCGGGATCGGGGCCGAAGAGGACCGTCAGCCAGGTCTCGAGGGGACTCGGTCGGGAGGTCACCTCACCGAGGCGGGTCGCCGCGGAGCCGGGCGCATCGGCCGCCAGGGGTGGCGCGTCCGGGGAGAGGGCAAAGGGGATCTCGTCCGGCTCGCCGAGCCCGTAAGCACGGGCCTGCTGACGGAGGTACTCCGGCCGCTGGATGAGGGCGAGCTCGGCTTCGAGGGCGGCGACCTCGGCTGCCCGCCGTTCGACCTCGGCGCTCAGGGCATCGGCCCGGGCCTGGGCAGCGCCGACCGCGCCGAACTGACGGCCGAAGGTGAGGGCGACCCAGACGAGGAGGACGAGCGCGAGGACGACCATGATCCGACGGCGCGACAGGCCGGCGATGCCGAGCCCGGCGAGCTCCTCGCCCCGCCCGGCGCCATCGGTCGACGGAGCCTCACCCTCGCCAACGGCGGCCGAGGCCGGTCGGGCAACAGGAGGGCTGGCGCCTGCGCGATCGGACATGGTCCCGGCAGCGTAGCTACAGGCGATCGGCATGTCAAGCCGCGCCACCGCCCGAGGGGATCGCGCGCCGTCGGCCCCTGCCTCTCTTGGCCCCGTCAGCCCGTGCCAACCTAGTTGACACGACCGACGGGCATCGTCCGTGCTACCCTCACCGCATCGAAACCGAACACTCGTTCGAGAGGAGGCTCGATCGTGCGGACCTACGCGCCGGCAGCGGCCGAAGACGTCCTCGACCGGCTCCTGGCCCAGCCCGAGGTTTCGGGCTCGGTCGTCCACCATACCGTCTTGCCCGCCCGACCGGCCGAGGTCACCCCCTTCCCGAGCTGGCTGGACGAACGGATCGCCACCGCCCTCCGCCGGCGAGGGATCGAGGCCCTCTACGCCCACCAGGCCGAGGCGCTCGAGGCGGTTCGATCGGGCGAGGACGTCGTCGTCGTGACCCCGACGGCGTCGGGGAAGACCCTCTGCTACGCCCTGCCGACCCTCCAGGCCTTCGCCGAGGACCCCGCTGCTCGGGCCCTCTTCCTCTTCCCGACGAAGGCCCTCGGCCAGGATCAGGTAGCGGAGCTCACGGCCCTCAGCCGGCTGGCCGGACTCGAGATCCCCGTTGCTGCCTACGACGGCGACACGCCGGCACCGATCCGGTCTCGGATCCGGAAGGCGGGCGGGATCGTCGTCACGAACCCGGACATGCTCCACGGGGCGATCCTCCCCCACCACCCGAAGTGGTTCGCCCTCTTCGAGCACCTCCGGATCATCGTCATCGACGAGCTCCACACCTACCGCGGCGTCTTCGGCAGCCACGTCGCAAACGTCGTCCGCCGACTCCTTCGGATCTGCGCCCACTACGGCAGCCGGCCGACCATCGTCTGTTGCTCGGCGACGATCGGTAACCCGGAGGAGCTGGCCCGGACGATCACCGGCCGAACGCCCCGCCTCGTCGACCGGAACGGGGCGCCCGCCGCCGCCCGCCACGTCGTCCTCGTCGAGTCACCCTCGGAGGGACCGAGCCCACGGGCCTCGACGCTCGCCACCGCGGCCGACTGGGCCCTCCCCTTCCTCCGGGCCGGGCGCCAGACGATCGTCTTCGGCCGCTCTCGGACGGCGGTCGAGCTCCTCCTCAGCCGGCTCCGGGACGCCCTCCGGATCGACTTCGGCCCCCACGACCGGATCCGCGGCTACCGGAGCGGCTATCTGCCGAGCGAGCGGCGGGCGATCGAGCGCGGCCTCCGGGAGGGGTCGGTCCTCGGCGTCGTGGCAACGAACGCCCTCGAGCTCGGGGTCGACATCGGCCAGCTCGAGGTCGCCATCCTGGCCGGGTATCCGGGCTCCATCGCCGCCACCTGGCAGCAGTTCGGCCGGGCGGGCCGGCGGGGCGACCCCTCCGTCCACATCCTCGTCGCCGGTCCCGGCCCCGTCGACCGCTTCGTCGTCCGCCACCCGACCTTCCTCCTCGACCGTGACCCCGAAGAGGCCCGGGCCGACCCCGACAACCTCCACATCCTCGTCCCCCACCTCCGCTGCGCCGCCTTCGAGCTCCCCTTCGAGCCCGGCGAGGTCTTCGGTCCCGTCCCGGTGGAGGAGCTCCTCGCCCTCCTCGCCGAGGACGGGCAGGTTCGGCGCGCCGCCGACGGGCGCTGGTACTGGAGCTCGGAGAACTTCCCCGCCGCGGCCGTCTCGCTCCGGACGGCGGCGACCGAGAACGTCGTCATCATCGACACGAGCGAGGGGGCACGAGTCCTCGGCGAGATCGACCTCTTCTCGGCCCAGGTCCTCGTCCACGAGGGAGCGATCTACTTCCACGAGTCGGCCCAGTACCACGTCGATCGGCTCGACTGGGGCGAGCGAAAGGCCTACGTCCACCGGGTCTCCGTCGACCACTACACCGTCGCCGACCGGGCGGTCACCCTGAAGCCCCTCGACGTCTACGAGGAGGCGCCGACGCCAGGCGGGCGAAAGGCCCACGGCGAGGTCATGGTCGCTAGCCTCGTCTCCCTCTACAAGAAGCTCACCCTCGGGACCGACGAGAACGTCGGCTGGGGTCCGGTCCGCCTGCCCGAGCTCGAGCTCCAGACGACGGCCTACTGGCTGACCGCCGAGGGCGCGGCGATTGGCCGGCGACGCGACGAGCTCGACCTCGCCCTCCTTGGCGCGGGTCGGGCCATCCAGACCGTGGCGAGCATCCTCACCATGGTCGACCCCCGCGACCTCGGCCTCGTCGCTCAGGTTCGCTCCCCCCACCAGGCAGCCCCGACGATCTACCTCTACGAGGCCGTCCCCGGGGGCGTCGGGATCGCTGAGCGGCTCTTCGAGCGTCACGGCGAGCTCCTGGCGGGAGCTCTCGAGCTCGTCACCGGCTGCGACTGCGAGGCTGGCTGCCCCGCCTGCACCGGCCCTCGGCTCGATCCAAGCCTCGACGCGAAGGCCCTTGCCGCCTCGCTCCTCCGAGCCCTCGGAGCGGGCCGAAGCGCCGAGGCGGCCTGAGCGGCGATGGACGAGGCAACCTTCCGGCGCCGCCTTGCGGCCTGGCGGGACCGGGCGGTCGCGACCGAGGGGAGGCGTGAGCCCGACGGGACGACCGTCCGGCAAGAGGAGGCCCGAGAGGAGCGGCTACGCCGCCTCGTCGTCGAGCTCGACGGCGAGCGCCTCGCCGAGACCGGCGGCACCGTCATCCGGATCGAGCCCCCGACCCGCCCCCTGCCCCTCGACCGCTCCCTCCTCGCTCGCCTGCCTGGCCTCCCGCCACCCGAGGTCCCCCTCCTCTGCCTCGACACCGAGACGACGGGCCTCGAGACCGGGGCCGGGACGCTCGTCTTCCTCGTCGGCCTCGGCTGGTGGGAAGGCCAGCGCTTCCGGCAGGTCGGTTTCCTCTTGCCCGACGAGGCCGACGAACCCGGCCTTCTCGCCGCCCTCGGCCGCCACATCCCGCCCGGTGCCCGCCTCGTCACCTACAACGGCCGGGCCTTCGACTGGCCCCTCCTCGTCGCTCGCTACCGGCTCCGGCGGTGGCCACCACCCGACCCTGTCGGCCACCTCGACCTCCTCCCCCTCGCCCGACGCTGGTTCCGTCACCGGCTCCCCGACACCCGCCTCCGGACCGTCGAGCGGCACGTCCTCGGCGTCGAGCGGGTCGACGACATCGAGGGCTGGGAGATCCCGGCCTGCTACCGCCGCTTCCTCCTCTCGGGACGAGCGGCCGAGCTCCGTCGCGTCGTCGACCACAACGAACGCGACGTCTTTAGCCTCGCCCGCCTCCTCGCCCTCCTCGCCGAGCGCTACGCCGATCCGAGCACCCTCGAGGACGGCGAGCGCGTCCCCATCGGCGACCTCGCCGCCCTCGCCCGCTCCTTCCGGCGAGTGGGCCGGCTCGGGGATGCCCTCGCTTGCCTCGACACGGCCGCCCGCCTCGCCGGCGAGGGAGGGGTTCTGACCTCTCGGGAGCCGGCGGGTCCGACGCCAGTCGAGGTCCGCCGACCGACAGAGACCTCGGTCGGGGTCACCCGTGGGGGAGCCCGTCTCATGCCCTCGGCCCTCGCAGCGACCCTTGCCGCTGAACGAGCTCGCCTCCTCGGTCGCCTCGGGGAGGTCGAGGCGGCCCTCGTCGCCTGGTCGGTGGCGGCCCGGGGGAGCGACCTCGGGGCGGCCGAGGCCTGGATCGAGATCGCGAAGCTCCACGAGTGGCGGCGCCGGGATCTGGCCGCTGCCCTCGGGGCCGTTGGAGAGGCCTGGCGACGCGTCGAGCGGGCCCGGGCGCTTGGGCTGCCGACGGGCCGTCTCGAAGCCGACCTCGACCACCGAGCGGCACGGCTCCGCCGGCGCTTGATCGCGGCCCGCCGGACCCGGGGCGGTCCGTCGAACCGTCCGGTCGCTCCGAGCGGGGCCCTGCGGCCCGGTGCCGTCGGGCCGACCGCGTCGTCCGCGGCGCGTGCCTGGGAGGCCAACCCGCCGTCGAGCGGGACGGCCCGGCCGATCGAGGCGGCCTCGGCGCGGCCCGCTCCGGCCGCGATCCCCGCCTGAGGAGATGCTTCGGAACGGCGTTCCCCCCGGGCCGCCGGTGACGAGGCCGGCCGTCCCTCCTCAGGTCGGCACCCCCTCCGGTGGCGACCCCGAGGACCTCAGGCCCCGCGCCGCCATGACGGCGAGTCGGGCGCGGACCGCCGCGAGGTCCGGAACCGCCTCGATCCCTCGACCCTCGACGCTGAGGCTCGCCGCAGCGGCGGCGAGGACGAGGTCGCCGCCCTGGGCAATCCGGCCCCCGACGAGACGAGGCGCGAGCCGGGTCGCGAGGAGGACAGCCAGGAAGACATCGCCGGCCCCGGTCGGGGCGACCGTCGCCTGGCACGGGACCGCCCGATAGCGTCGCCAGCGCCACCCTCCGCTCGATTTCTCGCCGACGAGGCCGCCTCGCTCCCCGGCGGTGACGACGAGGGTCGCCGTCGCCCGGAGGAGCTCGCCGATGGACCCGAGCTCGGACCTCGGCCCGAGGTCCTCGACGCTGACGCCGACGAGATCGGCCCGGGCGAGGAGTGGGTTCGGCCGTGGCGGTCGTCGCCCGACCCAGTCGCCCCTCAGGCGACGGCGCAGGAGGCCCTGCCAGCCGAGGGCGACGAGGGCCTCGGGCCGCGGCACCCGCCCCCAGCCGCCGGGCAGCTCGGCCGCGATCGGCGCGAAGAGCCAGCCCGTCGCCGCGCCAGCGAGGGCGTCATCGACGAGGCGGGGCGCGATCGCCGTCGGCCAGGAGAGGCAGCGCTGGCGCCGTCCCGCCGGGCCCTCCCGGTTCTCGAAGCGGGCACCCCGCTCGAGGCGGACGGGGCGGACCTCGACCCCGGCCCGACCGAGGAGGTCGAGCTCCGTCGCTTGGGCGGGCACCTCCTCGAGCCCGAGGTAGGCGACGACCCGCAGGCCGAGACGGGCGAGGGCAAGGGCGCCGTAGACGACCCCGCCGCCGAGACGCCAGCCGCGCTCGTCATCGCCGGCCACGTCCCGACTCGCCGCCCCGACGGCGACGACGAGGGGCGGGACCGCGCCGAGCCGAGTGCTCCCCGGCGGAGCCCCATCGGCCATGACGCCTATACTCGACCCGCGGCCGGCCCACCCGCCATCGGGCCGGCGAAGGAGCGAGACGCGTGTACTACTACGAACTCCACGAGGGGGACGAGGACCTCTTCCACGACATCATCGTCGCCAGCGAACGCCGCCTCGAACCGGCAGCCTTCTTCGAGCTCGTCCAGTCGATCCGGCGCGAGATCCTGGATCGCTTCGAGGAGGACACCCTCGTCGAGGCGATCGCCGCGGTCCTCGAGCGACGCCACGGATTCCTGGCCCTGACCGACGAGCGCCTCGTCGCGGCCGTCAACGTCTCCCGCGACGAGGAGGACAACTTCCTCGTCGACACGACGACCGGGGAGCCCGACGTCGACTACCGGGGCGTCCTCGTCGACTTCGACCCCGAGGCCGCCGCCACCGACTGAGGACCGCCTCACATCGCCGTCCCCGAGCACGACCGCGGCCCCTGCCCCGTCAGCGGCTGAAGAGGATCTCGATGACGTCGCCGTCGGCAACGCGGTAGCTCCGGCCCTCGGACCGAAGCTTGCCGTGCCGTCGAGCCTCGGCGATCGAGCCGAGGGCGACGAGGTCATCGTAGGGAACGACCTCGGCCCGGATGAAGCCCCGCGCCAGGTCGGTGTGGATCGCCGCTGCGGCGTCGACGGCCGTCGCCCCCGCCCTGATCGGCCAGGCCCGGACCTCGTCCGGGCCAGCGGTCAAGAAGCTGATGAGCCCGAGGAGCTGGTAGGAGAGGCGGATGACTCGCTCGAGGCTCGACTCGCCGATGCCGAGGGCGGCCATGAACTCGGCCGCCTCGCCAGGGTCGAGCTCCCCAAGCTCCATCTCGATCTTCGCCGAGAGGGAATCGACGAGCGTCCCTTCGTGGCGGTAGGCGGAGCGGATCGCGTCGACGAGCTCCGGCGCCCGGGGAAGGTCGGCCTCGCCGACGTTCAGGAGGACGAGGACCGGCTTCTGGGTGAGGAACCGAAAGCCCCGGATCCGCCGCTCCTCGTCGTCGCTCAGTGCCTCGTCCCGGATCGGCCGGCCGGCCCGAAGGGCGGCCCCGAGCCGCTCGAGGAGGGCGAGCTCCTGCTCGTTCGCCTCGCGCTCGGCCGGGGTCCCGTGCCGGCCGCTCGTCCGGAGCCGCTCGAGGCGCCGGTCGACGACGGCGAGGTCGGCGAGGACGAACTCAAGGTCGAGGGCCTCGAGGTCGCGGCGAGGGTCGACGGAGCCGGCCGGGTGGGGATGCGCCGGGTCATCCCAGGCCCGGAGGACGTGGAGGAGGGCGTCGGCCTCACGGAGGCGGGCCAGGTGCTCGGCCGGGAGCTCCTCGGTTCCGACTCGACCCTCCGCTGAAGGCGGCGGCGCCGGGAGGTCGACGTAGGTGACGTCGGCATGGACGACCCGCTTCGGGCGGAAGATCTCGGCGAGTCGATCGAGGCGCGGATCGGGGACCTTGACGACCCCGACGTGGAGCTCGAGGCCGCCGTAGCCGCCCGTCTCGGCGTGGCCACGGGTGAGGGTGTTGAAGACCGTCGTCTTGCCGACGCCGGCGAGGCCGACGATGGCGATCTGCATCGGCTCCTTCGCTGTCCTTCCTTGTTCGCTGCTCTCGTTCGCTGCCGGGCGGGGCGACGCCGGATCGGCCTTCGGTCCTCCGCCCAAGGCCGCCCAGCCCCTCGGAGTGGAACCGAACCGGCTGGCGCCGGCCCGGAGGCCGACCCCGACGACCCTCAGTAGCCAGCCACAGGGTCGACGACGTTCCGGAGCGGCTGCCCTGTAGCGTAGCGGCGGAGGTTCTCGCAGAAGAGCTCGATGCTCCGGTCGAGGACGCGCGTCGACGACCAGGAGGTGTGAGGGCTGACGATGACGTTCGGGACCGTCCACCACGGCGAGCCGGGCCCGAGCGGCTCGTCGAGGAAGGTGTCGAGGATCGCCCCACCGATGCGGCCATCGAGGAGGGCGCGACGGAGGGCGACCTCGTCGACGAGCTGGGCTCGAGCGACGTTGATGAGCCAGGCGCCGCGCTTCATCTGCTCGATCGTTCGCTCGTCGACGAGGCCGACGGTTTCGGGCGTCAGGGGCAGGGCGAGGACGACGACGTCGGCTTCGGCGAGGACCTCCGGTAGCTCCCCGGGCCCGACGAGCCGGTCGAGCCGCGGCGGAGCGCTCGGCCCATCGGGGGCGGCCTCCTCCGCGTCGGCCCGGCTGGGACCGGCGGCCTGGGCGAGGGAGCCAGGTGGCCCGAGACCAAGCTCGGGGCGGCGCCGGACGGCGAGGATCCGGCAACCGAAGGGATCGAGGAGGCGAGCGAGGGCCCGCCCGATCGATCCGTAGCCGACGATCCCGACCGTCCAATCGCGAAGCTCGGTCCCGACGAGGGGTTGCCAGGTCCGCTCGCGCTGGAGTTCGAAGAGCTCCGGGAGCCGCCGGGCGACGGCGAGGATCATCGCCACGACGTACTCGGCGATCGGCCGCGAAAAGACCCCTCGGGCATTCGTGATCGTCAGCCCTCGGGCTCGGCTCGCCGGCGTCAGGACCCGCTCGACCCCGGCGGTCGCCGAGTGGACCCAGACGAGCTTCGGTGCCCGGGCCAGGAGGCGGTCGAAGACCTCGGCCGCGAGGGAGCCGCGGAGGAGGACCTCGACGTCGTCGAGGGGACCATCGGCGAGCCCCTCGGCAGAGACGGTGACGATCCGCGCCCCGGGGGCGGCAGCACGGATCCGCTCGAGGTCCTCGGTTCGATAGCGGGCCGAGAGGATCGGGCTGAGGGCGATGGCGCGGGGCACGCCGGCGGGGCCACGGCCTGGCCCGGGGGCGACGGTCGGTCCCTCCCCGCTCACGACGCCCTCCCGGCCATGACCCGGGCCAGCCAGCGCCGGGGCTGCTCGATCTCCTCGAAGGTCGGGAGTGCCTCGGGTCCCGACCAGAGCCGACCGATGGCGGCCGGCCCGGCGAACTCGACGATCGTCGCCACGAACCGCTCGCCAGCCCGATACTGCTCGAGCTTCAAATCGAGGCCGGTGAGCCGGAAGATCGCCCGCTCGACGGGTGTCCGCTGGCTCCGCCGCTCCATGAGCCGTCGACCGATCGATTCCCCACCGGGGACGAGGCGGGGCCCGAGGTCCTCCATGACCCAGTCCGAGAAGCCCTCGAGGACGCTCATGACCGCCTGGACCTCCCGGAAGCGTCGCCGCTGTTCGGGGTTCATGAGTTGCTCGAGCCAGCTCCCATCGGCCTCGCCGCGAAGGGATCGACCGAGGGCCCGGAGGGCGTCCCGACCGAGGGACGGCGCCTCCCGCGAGAAGGCGACGAGCTGGGCCTCGAGCCGCTCGGCGAGGTACGGCCGCAGCCAGGGGTGGGCCTCGAACTCGAAGGCGTGGGTCGTCTCGTGGAGGGCGATCCAGACCCGGAAGGGCTCGAGGGGCACCCCGAGGGACTGGGCCGTCAGCCGGATGTTCTCCTCGACGAAGAGGAGTCGCCCGGGCGCCGCCTCGGCCGAGAGGAGGGCGAGGTCGTACTGACCGAGGACGCGCTGACCGAGGAAGCCGAGGAGGTAGCCGAGCTGGCGGGTCGTCAGCCAGCGGTTGAGGAGGGCGAGGGTCGCCTTCGGGAGACCTGCCCCCGGCGGCAGGAGCTGCTCGAGGAGGGGTCCCTCGATCCGCGACATGAGACCCTGGAAGGCGCGGATGTTCGCCGCCACCCAGCCGGCTCGATCGACGACGCTGACCCGCCGGACGACGTCGGGCAGCTCCGTGCCGAGGCGCGCGGCGAGGACCGGTCCGATCCGCTCGACGGCGGCGACGTACCGCGCCTCGGCTCCCGCCAACTCGGCCGGCGAGAGGCGACCCGGAGCCCGAGCGAGGCGGGCGAGGGCGACCCGCTCGACGGCCGGCCAGTCGACGAGGCCCCGCCGCGCCGCCCGCTCCGCCCGTCGACCGGCGACCGTCGCCGCCGCGCCCAGGATCGAACCGACGAGGAAGCCGGCCTGCCAGACCCGGTCGTTCCACCAGCTCCCGCCCGTCCTGCCCGTCCCGCTGGCCCCCGGCCGCCGGCCTCGGTCCCCGCCGAACCCGGACGGCTCGTCACGAACCATCGCCCAGCCTCAGCCGACGGGAACGTGCCGCCGGCCCCGCCCAAGCTCGACCGACTCGGCCTCGGGCAGCTCGTCGCCGAAGAGGCGGCGGGCGACGGTCCGGAAGGCGACGGGGTCGCCGGTCGTCAGGACGACGTGCTCGGCACGCGGCTCGACGGGCGGCACCGGCTCGTGGGCCTCGAGCCCTCCCGAGGCCGCCGTGCCCCGACTCGTCCCGGGGACCTCGAGCCCGTTCACCGCCAGGAGCTCGGCGAGCGCCCCGGCCGTCGCCGTCGCCGAGTCGACGATCGCGACCCGGGGTCCGGCGACCGCCGCGATCGCCGGCCGCAGGAGCGGGTAGTGGGTGCAGCCGAGGAGGAGGGTGTCGATCCGGGCCGAGGGCGGGAGCGGGAAGATGAACTCGCCGGCGGCGTCGCGTTCCCCGAAGAGGGGGGCGAGGCTCTCGGCGACGACGGCCTCGACGGCCGGCCCCTCGAGCTCCCCCGCCTCGACCATCGGGACGAGGGCGGGGGTCGCGTGCTCGTAGACCTCGATGGCCGGGTTCTCGTCCTTGATCGCCGAGAAGTAGGCGTGGGAGCGGATCGTCGCCGGGGTGGCGATGACCCCGACCCGCCGGTTTCGCGTCGCCAGGGCGGCTGCCACAGCCCCAGGCCGGACGACACCGAGGATCGGGATCGGGTAGCGGCGCCGGAAGTGGTCGAGGGCGATTGCCGTCGAGGTGTTGCAGGCGACGACGATCGCCTTCACGTCCTGCTCGACGAGGAGGTCGAGGGCTTCGGTCGAGAAGCGCCGGACCTCGTCGTCGGAGCGGGTCCCGTAGGGAGCCCGGGCGTTGTCGCCGAGGTAGATGGTCGGCTCGAGGGGCAGGCGACGGTGGATCTCCCGGAGGACAGTCAGGCCCCCAACGCCCGAGTCGAAGACGCCGATCGGTCGCCGGTCGGCCACGTCAGCGGCGAGCACCGACCGGCTGGGGGAGCCCGGCCAGAAGGTCGGCGGCGACGGCGGTGAGATCGCGGCTGATCTGGGCCTCCGGAGCGCTCGTGACGAAGGGGACGCCCTCGTTGTTCGTCGTCACGACGAGGCGGCCGTCGGAGACGACCCGGTACTCGGGTTCCCGGCCGAGGGCCTTGGCGAGGTCGTCGGCGCTCAGGCCACCCTGGCTGTCGGCGCGGTTGACGAGGTAGCGGACCTTCGTCGGCGGGTAGCCGATGGCCCGGAAGGTCTCGGCCATCATGATCGTGTTGTGGATCGTCGTCGAATCGTAGGTCACGATCTCGATGATGAGGTCGGCCGCGTCGAGGAAGGCGAGGCTCTGCTCGGAGAGGTAGGTCGGCAGGTCGACGACGACCACGTCGTAGAGGCGCCGGAGGAGGGAGACGGTCTTCTCGATGTCGCGGGTCGTGATCATCTCGGCCTGCTCGACCCGCGGCGGAGCGAGGAGGATGTCGATCCCGCTCGGATCCCGCCAGACGACGTCGGCCAGGTCGGCCTCGGTGATCCGGTCCGTCGGCAAATCGACGATCGAAGGGGCGTCGAGGGGCACCTTCAGGAGGGCCCGGAGATCGCCGAACTGGAGGCTCCCGTCGACGAGGATCGTCCGCCGTCCGGCGGCGGCGATGGCGCAGGCGAGGTTGAAGGCGATCGTCGTCTTGCCGACCCCGCCCTTCGGGGCAAAGACGGCGTAGAGGCCTGTCCCCGTCCGCTTCGCCGCCTCGACGGCCTGGCGATGCACCTCCTGGACCCGGTGGACGAGGTCGAAGCCCGAGAAGGGCATCGACAGGACACCGAAGATCCCCGCCCCGGGATCGACGCTGACGGGTTGCTGGGGAACCGTCAGGGCGATGACCGGGATCGGCGTCTCGCTCTGTCGGATCTGCTCGACGAGGGCCGGCCCTCGAAGACGACCCTGGAGGAGCATGTCGACGATGACGACGTCGGGCCGGAGTTGGCGGATCTGGGCGAGGGCCTTCGCCCCGTCGGCGATGACCTCGACGAGCTTGATCTGCTGCTGGGCTTCGAGGAGGCCGCGAATGTACTGGGCGACCTGGGGGACGTCCTCGACGACGAGGAGGCGGATCTGTTCGGATGGAGCCATCGGGCCTCGACTCTACCACGCCCAGGATCGCGGGCCCGAACGTCTCACCAGGGGCCGGCCGGTCGGGCCGCGGGCACGCCGCCAGTCGCGGCTCGGCGGGCGACGACGATGGCCCGCTCCGAGTCGGCGGCGAGAGGGCTGAGGCCGTAGTCGCCAGCGAGCTGCTCGACGACGAGCCCGGCCCGCTCGACGAGGGTCTCGAGCTCGTCGGGCCGGACGAGGCGGAGTCGCTCGGTCCGGAGCCAGCGCCGGAGGGGCCCTCCGTGGTCGGGTGTCGCCTCGTAGATCGTCGTCAGTTCGACCGAGCCCGTGCCGGGCTCGAGGACCGCAGCGACGACCTTCGTGACGAGCTCCTCGGTCTCGGGATCGCGCCGGATGTACTCGAGGGAGAGGCGACCATCGAAGCGGCCGAGGTCGTCGACGGTCGGCAGCCAGACGTCGACGACGGCGAGACCGTCCGGGCGGAGGTGAGCAGCAAGGGTCTCCACGGCAGCCGCCTGGGCGTCCCGACCACCGACCAGGAAGAGCGTGTTGAGGGCAAGGAAGGCGAGCCCGTAGCGGCCAGCGTCGGGTAGCCGACAGACGGTCATGTCGGCCTCGACGAGCCGGAGGCGGCGGACGACGGCCCGACCGGCCGCCGCGGCCCGGGTCCGGGCCCGGGCGAGCATCGCCGGGTCGGTGTCGACCCCGACGACGTCGTAACCCGCCGCGGCAAGGGGGACGGCGAGGCGTCCCGTCCCGACCCCGAGCTCGAGGATCGGCCCGCCCGTCCGGGCGGCGAGGGCGAGGTAGAGATCGAGGTCGCCGGGGTCCTCGGCCAGGTCGAGATCGTAGAGGCGGGCGAGGTCGGGGCTACTCATTCGGGTCGTCGGTCCCGAGCCGCGGCAGCCTCCCTCGGCGCGGCCGCCGGCGCCTCCACGGCCAGGCCGGCGACACCACCCTCCGTCCGCTTCCCGGCGACGCCGGGGGCGGGCTCGAAGCGGATCCGGCGACCGGCGGCCTTCTTCGCCGCCAGGGCGCTGATCGCCTCGAGGGCGATCCGGTTCGCGGCCATCGCCGTCACCTCGGCCTGGTCGTAGGGTGGGCTGACCTCGACGATGTCGAGACCGGCGACCTCGACGGCGGCGACGATCCGGCGGATCGCCCGGAGGAGCTCGCGGGGCAGGAGCCCGCCGGGCTCGGGGGTCCCCGTCCCGGGGGCGACCCCAGGGTCGAGGACGTCGATGTCGACGGAGATGTAGATCGCCTCGGGGCCGTCGAGGGCCTCGGCAATGGCGGTGTCGACGACCGCATCGAGGCCCCGCTCCTCGATCTCGGTCATGAAGTGGACCCGCATCCCCTGGGCCTCCATCCACGCGAAGACGTCGACGGGGGGCCAGTAGCCGCGGAGCCCGACCTGGACGAAGTTTCGACCGGCGACAGCCCCCGACTCGATGAGCCGCCGCATCGGCGTCCCATGGCCGCCCAGGACCCCCCAATCCTCGGGGGCGGTGTCGGCGTGGGCGTCGAAGTGGACGATCCCGATCGAGGCGGGGTGCCGGACCTCGGCGACGGCCGTCGCCGCAGGCCAGGTGACCGAGTGGTCGCCACCGAAGACGATCGGGATCGCCCCGCTCGCGGCGACCTCGCGGACCTTCCGGTAGATCATCGCGTGGCCCCGCTCGAGCCAGGCGGGGACGATGTTCGCGTCGCCGGCGTCGACGACCGAGACGATCTCGAAGGGCTCGTTGCGGAGCTGGAGGGAGTGGATGGAGCCGCTCGTGTACTGGGCCTCACGGATCGCCCGGGGGCCGAAGCGGGCCCCGGGTCGATGGCTCACCCCGTCGTCGAAGGGCGCCCCGACGATGGCGATGTCGACCCCGCGGCGCCGAAGCTCGGCCGGGTCGGGCAGCCAGGGCAGGTTCATGAAGGTCGGCAGGCCGACGTAGGTCGGCAGGTCGAAGTCGGAATAGGTCGGGTAGTCGCGATCCCAGCCGTGCTGGGCGCCGAAGTCGGGCAGGCGTTCCATGGGGTTCGCGTCGCCGTCGGCACCGCCGGTTCGATCCGACCGTCCAGCAGGGCGCCGGGCGCCCGATGGTACCAGAGGGCCCGGCCGGAGCCGGGCTCGGTCATGGTGAGGCTTCGCCGCGAAACTCCCGCCAGGCCGCCTCGACGAGGGCCGGGTCGGCGAGGAGGTCGTAGGCCGTCTGGGCGACGAGGGTCGCCGCCAACAAGGTCGTCTCGTCGGCCTGGGGCGAGACCGAGGCGTCCCGGAAGGCGACGGAGTGGCCGGGCGTCCCGGCGGGGGCGATGGCGAGGTCGGGGTGGATGGCCGGGACCTTCCAGCTCACGTTGCCCATGTCCGTCGAGCCGACCGATGGGTCCCGACCCTGGTCCTCGATCCCGTAGGCGCGGGCGTTGGCCAGCCAGCGCTCGGCGATCGTCCGGTTGTGCTTCATCGTCGACGAGCGGCCCGAGAAGGAGATCTCGAGGCGGCAGTCGGCGGCCAGCGCGGCCGCCTCGGCGATCTGTCGGAACCGGCGCCGGAGCTCCTCGAAGTACCCCTCGTCGAAGCTCCGGATCATGAACCGGGCTGCCGTCCGGTCGGGGATGATGTTTGCTGCCGTGCCGCCCTCGAGGATGACGCCGTGGACGCGGGCCTCCGGTCGGAGTTGCTGACGCCAGAGCCCGACGCCGGTGAAGAGCATGACCATGGCATCGAGGGCGTTCTTGCCCTGCCAGGGGTCCGAGGCGGCGTGGGACGGGACGCCGTGGAAGACGACCTCGATGTCCTCGCTCGCCAGGGCGACGCACTCGACGTGGTTCCGGTCGCAGGGGTGGTAGAGGAGGGCGGCGTCGAGACCGTCGAAGAGGCCGTCGTCGATCATGATCTGCTTCCCGCTCCCCCGCTCTTCGGCCGGCGTGCCGAGGAAGACGACCTCGCCCGACCAGGCCTCGCGGACGGCGGCGAGGGCGATGGCGGCCCCGACTCCGCTTGCCGCCATCGTGTTGTGCCCGCAGCCGTGGCCGAGCCCGGGGAGGGCGTCGTACTCGGCGAGGATCCCGATCCGGGGCCCAGCGGACCCGAGCCCGCCGACGAGGACGCCCCGGACCGCCGTCGGCAGGCGCCCGGCGGGGTGCTCGACGGCGAAGCCTGCCCGGCGAACGGCCTCGGCGATCCAGGCCGCAGCCTCGTGCTCCTCGAAGGCCGGCTCGGGGTGGGCGTGGATCCGGTGGGAGAGGTCGAGGATCGTCTCCCGGGCCGCCTCGACGGCGGCGGCGATCCGGGCCTTCACCTCGGCGTGGGGCTCGGCCGGTCGGACGCTCGTCAGGGCTCGGGTCATCGTGGAACCTCCTGGGTCTTGGCTGGCAGCCCCGATCAGCGTTCGATCGAGAGGCTGGCTTCGGTGATGGCGATCATGACGACGGCGAAGACGACGATCGGCAGGGTCGGGGCCGAGAGGAGTCGGAGGACGACGAAGAGCCCGACGACGAGGCCGACCCAGCCGCCGCGGCGGAGGGCCCGGAACCAGTCGCCCCGGTAGGCGATCCGCCGGTGCCGGGCGAAGACGGCGAGCCAGAAGAGGGGCGTCGCGGTGAGCGCCGCGGCGAGGGCGATGAGGAGGGCCCCAAGGACACCGGCCTCCGGCTCGGTGACGGGGTCGCGGGTCGTGACCAGGAGCCCGACGAGCCCCCAGGCGACGCCGGCGACGACGAGGAGGGCGAGGTTGGCGAGGCGATCGCGAAGCTCCACGGCTGGTCCTCAGTGGCTGGTCGGCTCTCCTCGGCACGTCATCGGGCGGTTTCGGGGTGATCCTCGAACGGGCCTTGGACCTGGCGTGACACCCGGAGCGGAGCGAAGGGCACGCCGGCCAGTCTAGCCGGCAGCGTCCCTTGTCGCGCCTGGGCTGGGATGGCCGCCGAAGGTCATCGCTGCGGCCGTGTCCAGCCCTCGAGGTCGAGGGCGCTGGTACCTTCGAGACTCCCTCCTTCAGGCTCGAAGGAGGGAGGGGAGCTCGTCGAGGCTCGCCAGCTCGAGGTCGGCCACCAGGCCCGGTCCCCCGTCGCCGAGGGGAAGCGGTGAGTCCTCCGGTCGGCCGGCCAGGTGGGCCGCCAGCCAACCGGCTGCCTTCGCCCCGCCGACGTCGGCCACCGGGTCGTCGCCGACGTGGAGGATCCCCGCCCGGTCGGTCGAGGCGACGCCGAGGGCGGCCTCGGCGGCCCGGAAGATCCGGACGTCCGGCTTGATCGCCCCGACCCGCGCGCTGACGACGACGGCGGCAAGGTGTCGCCCCCAACCCCGGGCCTCGACGTAGCGGTCGATGGTCGCCGCGAGGGGCCAGTTCGAGAGGACGGCGAGCCGATGGCTCGGCGCGAGGGCGGCGAGGACCGCGGAGGCCTCCGGCCGCGGTGGCAGGAGGGCGACGAAGGCGGCGGTGTACGCCTCGAGGGTCACTGCCTCCTCGAGGGGATCGACGACCCGCCGGAGGAGCTCCTCATCCCAGGATCCCCCCTCCGGCGGGGCCGGCACTCCCCGGAGCCGGGCGAGGACCCGCCGGACTCGCTCGCCGAGGTCGACCTCACGGCCCCGGGGCAGCGACTCGGCGAACTGCCGCATCCGCTCCTCGGCCCAGAGGCGGAGGAAGGCGTCGACGGCGAAGGGACCAGTCCGCTCGGCGGCGACCTCGGCGGTCCGGGCGACGACGCGGGCGAGACCGGCCCGGTCGACCGGCACGAGGGTGTTCCCGAAGTCGAAGGTGACGATCCGGACCCCGACCAGGTCGCCCCCGACGGCGTCAGCGCGCCGCGCTCGCCGGGCAGATGGCACGGTAGGGGCAGTAGCCACAGACGACGGGGTCCGGCCTCGCTTCGAACTCCCCGGCTCGAATCCCGGCCGCCGCCGTCCGGATCCGCTCCCGGGCCCGAGAGAGCCGCTTCGGCTCGACCGGGACTCGCCCGACAACCCCAGTCTCGAGGAAGTGTAGGGCGACGGCGTCGGGCAGCCGACCCGTCAGGGCCTCGTAGGCGAGGGCGTAGATCTGGAGCTGGAGTGACTCCCGGGCCCGCTGACGGGCCTTCTCGGGGTCGCGGACGTCGCTCGACTTGTAGTCGGTGATCGTCACCCGCTCCCGAAGCCCGAGGGGGAGTCCCGGCTGGACGACGTCGCTTCCCGGACCCGCTTCGGTCCAGGGCTCCCGGGATCTCTCGCCCTCCCCGTTCCCGTCGCTCGCCGCACCGAGCCTCCCGTTCCCCGGTCTGGCCAGCGCCGTCCCGACCCCTGCCGCCTCGATCGGCTCGATGTCGACTCGGTCCCAGCGGCCCCGGATCCGGTCGCCGTCGAGGAGGAAGGTGAAGTCGCGCTCGACCCACGTCGGGCGCGGCGCCCCAGGCCTGGTCTGATCGGCGAGGAAGCGTCGGAGCGCCGCCCGCCCGGCCTCGAGCCGGGCCTCCTCGTGGGCGCGGGAGATGAAGCCCTCCGACGTCCAGGACCCCTCGAAGACGGCGATGAGCTCGGCCTCGGTCATCGTCTCCCCTCGGAGCTGGCGGCGGTGGAACTCCGAGACCGCGGCGTGGAGGGCGGCGCCATAGACGATGGCGTGGTGGGGAGCGAGGGGGACGCGGAGGAGGTGGGCGTACTTGTACTTCAGCGGGCAGCTCAGGTAGTCGTCGATGGCGTAGAAGCTCAGGGTCAGGGGCCCCTCGGGGCGAAGGCGCTCGGGCTCGGCCGGTCGGTCGGGGCTCCGGAAGCCGGTGAGCTTCTCCAAGGCCGTCGCCACTGTTCCGTCGGCCCCGCCAGGACGAGCCGCTCCCGACAGGTCGAGAGCCTCGAGGACGAAGGGCGAGACCCGGCGGGCCCGGCCGCCGTAGTCGGCCGCCCAGGTGAGGACGAGCTCGTCACGAGCCCGGGTCATCCCAACGTAGAAGAGACGACGTTCCTCCTGGAGGCGGAAGTCGCCGCTCGGGAGAGTCTCCCGGACGAGGGCGAGGGGGACGCCGAGGGGTTCGGGGCGATCGAGGGCCGGGAAGCGGCCGTCGACGAGGCCGACCATGAAGACCGTCGGGAACTCGAGACCCTTCGCCTTGTGGACGGTGAGGATCGCGACGGCGTCGGCGTCGGGATCGAGGTCGGCCGTCGCCGGGTCATCGCCGGCCTCGATGAGGGTCTGGAGGTGGGTGGCGACGAAGATGGCCCGATCGTCGGCGAGGAGGGCGCTCTGGGCCCGGACGATGTCGAAGAAGCGGGCGATGTTGCCGAGGACCTCCTCGGCGAGGGCGGTCTCGGCCGCCGCGTAGCGGGCGAGGAGACCGGAATCCCTGAGGAACGCGTAGAGGACCTCGCCAGCCGGCCGCTCGGCCGCGAGCTCGAGGAAGCGCCGGAGCTCCCCGACGAGGCGTCCGAGCCGACCCCTCCCCTCCTCGCTGAGGCGGAGGGCGGTGGGGTCACCGACGGTCTCGACGGCGACCTCCCAGAGGGACCGATTCCGGCGTCGAGCAGCGTTCGCGAGGACGGCGAGGTCCTCCCCGCCGAGCCCGTAGAGCTCGGAGGCGGCGAGGGCATAGAGGTCGACCGACGAGTCGGGATCCGCGACGAGCCGGAGGAAGGCAAGGAGGAGTCGGACCTCGGGTCGGCTGTAGAGACCGGAGGTCCCGGAGAACCGCCAGGGGATCCCGGCGACGTTCAGGCTCCGGATGATCGGGTCGGCGTGGGCGTTTGCCCGGACGAGGACGGCGTGATCCTTCGGCCGGGCCCCGGCGGCGATCCGACGGCCGATCTCGGCCGCCACCCAATCCGCCTCCTCGGAGCCGGTGGCGAAGGCCTCGACCCGGACCGGCAGCGCCCCATCGAGGGGCCGCTCCGACCGGAGGCGCTTCGCGATCCCGGCCCGGACCTCGAGCCGGTCGGGGTCGTTGTGGCGGATGAGCCGGTAGGCGGCCTCGAGGATCGGGGCCCGGGACCGGTAGTTCCTGTGGAGGACGATCGTCCGGGCGCCGCGGTACCGGGCTTGGAAGTCGAGGATGTTGCTGATCGCCGCCCCCCGGAACTTGTAGATCGACTGGTCGTCGTCGCCGACGACGGTGACGTTGCGGTGCGGTTCGGCGATGAGGGCGACGAGCTCGGCCTGGGCCCGGTTCGTATCCTGGAACTCGTCGACGAGGACGTACCGGTAGCGGCGCTGGACCGTCGCCCGGATGGCCGGCGACTCACGGAGGAGCCGGAGGGCGAGGCCGACCTGATCCCCGAAGTCGATGAAGCCCTTCGCGGCGAGGAGCTCCTGGTAGCGGACGTAGGCCCGGGCCAGCTCGAGCTGTCGCTCGGCCTCCTCGAGCCGTGCTGCCGAGTCGACGTCAGCGGTCCCGTCGCCCGAGGGCACGGCCTCCGCCGCGGCAACGACGCCGACCGGGAGCTCGGCACCGCCCTCTCCCGCCTGGCGGCCTGCGGCAGCCGCCAGGAGGCCCTCGGCGTAGGCGAGGTAGGCGGCCGGGCTGACGTCCTCGTCCTTGCAGCGCGAGAAGAGCGTCGCCAGGGCGGCGAGGAAGCGGGTCGGGTCACCGAGGGGTCGGTAGCGGTCGAGCTCGAACTCGAAGAGGTGCTCCCGGAGGAAGATGACGACCTCGGGCCGCGAGAGGACCCGGACGGTCGTCGGCAGCCCGAGCTCGAGGGCGAACTCCCGGATGAGGCGATCGCCGAAGGCGTGGAAGGTCGAGATCGCCGTGTCGGTGAAGCCGTAGGGGACGAGCTGGTCGACCCGGATCTCCATCTCCTCCGCCGCCTTGTCGGTGAAGGTGAGGGCGAGGATCTCCGACGGCCGGGCCCGCTTCGTGGCGATGAGCCAGGCGATCCGGCGGGTGATGACCTGGGTCTTCCCGGTCCCCGCCCCGGCGACGATGAGGAGTGGGCCGTCGCCGTGGGTCACGGCCCGGCGCTGCTCCGGGTTCAGGCCGGTCAGGAGGGCTTCGACGACGGGGCCGCCCGTCCCCTCGGTCGCCTCGTCGAAGCGCGGGGCGAGCTCGTGCCAGACCGGTAGCTGGTCGAGGGGTGGTGGCTCAGCCCGGACCCGCCGGCCGCTCACGATCCCCTCCCTCGGCCACGTCGCCCCCTCGGGAACCGGGTCGTCTGCCAGGATCTCGATCGCCATGAGGAGAGGGTCGACCCGGGCCGTGTCACCTCGGCCGTCACGACCGACACCAGGGCGTCGACCCGGGACGAGACCGCGCGAGGCCGGCCTCGGATCACGACCCTCGATCGTCGAGGGCCCGGCGAAGGGCCTCTGCCTCCTCATCGGAGAGGGCAGCGGCCGCCTGGCCCGACCGAATCGCTTTCGCGTAGATCCGCGTCCCCGACCGAGCGTGGAGGCTGCTCACGACGATCCCGTCGCCGCCCGCATCGAGGAGGGCGAGGGCGAAGCTCTGGTTCCCTCCCGTGTCCTCGAAGGGGTTGAAGCGGACGAGCCCGACCCGCGAGACCGCGCTCTGGCTCGCCGCCTCGAGCCGAGTGGTCCGATCCTCGATCCCCGAGAGGCGGGCCTCGAGCCGGGTGAGGCGGAGCTCGAGGGGCCCGAGTGCTGCGGCCAGGTCATCGACGTCGTGCCTGCTCGCCGCGACCGGGGTAGACCTCCGCCGCCGGGCCACCCCCACCAGGAGCAGCGCGATGGCGAGGGCGGCGAACCCGCCCAGGACCATGGCGACGACGAGATCACCGCTGAACTCGGGCACGACCGACGGATCCTCCGACTCCGATCTCGAGCGAGCTGGACGACCCGAGTCTACCAGCCGCCCCTCGACGGCCGATTACCGGGCCCGGGCCCGGGCCCGGAACGACGAGGAGCCCGAACGGCCCGACGGCGCCGACCCCTGGCCCGGCTCGAGCTGACTCGATGGCCGTCACGTTCACGGGGCAGGAGACCCTGACGTGTGACCACGTCGATGCTGGCGCTGCCGCGCCCGAGCCGTTCCCCGTTCCAGCGGACGAGGAACGCCAGTTCGTGGGCGACTGACACGTCCGCCGCGTCCACCCCCGGGGACGAGGTCTGCGGAAGCGGCCAGCGACCCCCGCCATGGCGGCCTCGATGGGCAGCAAGGGCATGTTCCGATCGGAGACCGGAAGCCGGCCCGGGCCGGTGTTATCCTCTCCGCGACCCGGCCACACGGCCCGGATGATGCCGACTCACGAGCACGGAGGCTCCCTCGCCATGGCGAAGCGCACGCGCGGCCGGATCCGTCCCGGTCAGCGCCGCCCGCTCGATCGACCCGCCCGCCCCGCCCCCGGCGGATCGGCGCTGCGCGATCGCCGCCCGGCCGAGCCGACTGACGCGACCCCTCAGGCCGCCGTCGGGTTGACGCCCGCGGAGGAGGCCCGGGCCGCCGAGCTCGAGCGCCACTTCCTCGAGCAGGAGCGGGCCGCCTCCAGCGGTCCCCGGCGGCTGGCGGCAGCCAGCGGCGCTGCCGCGGGCGCCGTGGCCCGGAGCTCGCGTCTCCTCGACCCCGCCGAGGAGTACGCCTATGTCGCCCGCGACCTGCGGCGAATCTTCGTCGTCCAGGGCGGCCTCCTCGCCGTGCTCGCCCTCCTCTGGGTCCTCATCGAGGGCTTGCGGCTCGTGCGGATCTAGGGGATCGAGGCCGAGGCCGGCTCCGAGTCAGCGCTCCCTCGAGGATGGGCGAGCCCTTCGACCCCGGGGTCCGCTCGTCCTCAGGTGCCTCCGGGTCGACGACCGCCCCGGGAGCCGGCCGAGTCGAGGCCGACCCTCCCGTCGCCCAGGATGAGGAGGCAGCGGACCCCCTCCCGCCCTGTCGGGGGGCTCGAAGGCGAACCTGGCTCGAACCTCGACGGCGTCCGACCCTGACGCGACGAGGAACTCGCCGACCCGAGGGTCCAACCCGTGAGCCGCCCGAGCCTCGGGGACCCGAGAGCGGCGAGGAGTAGACTCGGAGCGTGGCCACCCGTCGCCCGCCTGCCCGCTCGACCCACCCCCTCCGCGGCGATCGACCGCCGGAGGCCCGCCAACCCCTCGCCGCCCGGATGCGGCCTCGGACCCTCGCCGAGTTCGTCGGCCAGGCCCACCTCGTCGGACCGACAGGACCGCTGCGGCGAGGACTCGACCGCGGCCACCTCGCCTCCCTCCTCCTCTGGGGACCGCCAGGCACGGGCAAGACGACCCTCGCCCGTCTCCTCGCCGACGGGGTCGGTGCCCACTTCGACACCCTCTCGGCGGTCATGAGCGGCGTCGCCGAGGTCCGGGCGGCGATCGCCGCCGCCCAGGAGCGCCTCGCCCTCGACGGGCGCCGGAGCGTCCTCTTCATCGACGAGATCCACCGCTTCAACAAGGCCCAGCAGGACGCCCTCCTCCCCCACGTCGAGGACGGGACGATCACCCTCATCGGGGCGACGACCGAGAACCCCTACTTCGAGGTGAACTCGGCCCTCCTCTCCCGGCTCCGCGTCTGGCGCCTCGAGCCGCTCAGCGACGAAGAGGTCGGCACGATCGTCCGGCGTGCCCTCGCCGACGAGGAGCGCGGCCTGGCCGGGCCCCTCGGTCCTCCCGGCGGGGTGACGCTGCCCGATGACGCCTTCGAGCACCTCGTCTCGGTCGCCGGCGGCGACGCTCGCCAGGCGCTGAACATCCTCGAGGTCGCCGTTGCCATCGCCGGGGCCGAGGGCCACCAGGATGACGCGGGCCGCCTTCGGCCGACCATCGACGACGTCGAGCAGGCCGCCCAGCAGCGGGTTCTCGCCTACGACCGAGCCGGCGACGGCCACTACGACACCGTCTCGGCCTACATCAAGAGCCTCCGCGGCAATGACCCCGACGCCGCCCTCTACTGGCTGGCGACGATGATCGCCGCCGGCGAGGACCCCCGCTTCATCGCCCGCCGCCTCATCATCGCCGCCTCCGAGGACGTCGGGAACGCCGACCCCAGGGCCCTCCAGATCGCCGTCGCCGCTGCCGCTGCCCTCGACCACGTCGGCCTCCCCGAGGCCCAGTACGCCCTCGCCCAGGCGACGGTCTACGTGGCCACGGCCCCGAAGTCGAACCGGGCCGGCCTCGCCTACTGGGCGGCCGTCGCCGACGTCCTCGAGCACGGCGCCCTCCCTGTCCCCCGTCACCTCCGGAACGCCGCCGTCCCCCAGCTTCGCCACCACGGGATCGGGGTCGGCTACCGCTCCCCCCATGACTACGAGGGCGGCGACGTCGAGCAGCAGTACCTCCCCGATGCCCTCCTCGGCCGCCGCTACTACCGGCCGACGGAGCAGGGCTACGAGGCGACGATCAAGGCCCGGATGGCGGCCCGACACGAGGCCCGGGAGGCCGCCCGGCGAAGCGGAGGACCGCGTCGCCTCGGGCCCGAGGAGCGGGGCCCGGCCGTCGACCCGATGCGGGTCGGAGGGCGGATCATCCGGGTCCGGGAGGGGGCCCGCCGCGAGCTCGCCGAGGCCGAGCGGCGGGAGGCGGCGGACGAGACGAAGGCGGCGATCGGCAAGGTGCCCTCGATCGGCGAGCTGCCGGCGATCGGCAAGCCACCACCGGCCCTCGACGCTCCACCACCCGCCGGCGAAGGGCGCCCCGACGGTGCGCCGCCCGCCCCGGGCAAGCCCTAGCCGCGCCGTCGCCAGGCTCGGCCGACCCGGGTGAGCACGCCCCCGGACCGCGTTCCCCCGGCTGAGCAGAGCGGGACACTGGTCGGCTCGTCGGGAGCCCCGGCCCGGTCCGTCGCCCTGGCTCGGTTCGTCGCCCTCCTCCGCTCGGGTGCCCTGACCCTCTCCGTCCTCACCTTCGCGAGCTACGTCATGGGCCTCCTCCGCGACCGGGCCATCCTCACCGAGTTCGGAGCGAGCCGCGAGGTCGATGCCTTCAAGGCCGCCTTCATCGTCCCCGAGCTGAGCCTCAGCCTCGTCGTCGCCAGCGGCCTCGCCGCTCCCTTCATCCCCCTCTACAGCGGCCTGGCCCGTCAGCGCCCCGCTGAGGCCCACCACTTTGCCCAGACCATCGGCACCCTCGCCGTCGGAGCCATGGTCCTCGTCTCGGCCCTCCTCTGGTTCGCCGCCCCGCTGACGGCCGACCTCGTCGTGCCCGGCTTCGACCGAGCCGAGCGGACCCTCTACGTCGACCTCTTCCGGGTCATGCTCCTCGGGCCCGTCCTCTTCGCCGCCTCCATCGCCCTTGGTGAGGTCCTCCTTGCCGAACGCCGCTTCCTCTTCTACGGCCTCGCCCCGCCCCTCTACAACGGCGGGATCGTCGCCGGGACCGTCGTCCTTGCCGGGCCCCTCGGGATCTTCGGCCCGGCCTGGGGCGCCGTCCTTGGGGCGACCGCCCACCTCGCCATCCGGGTCGTCGGGGTCCGACGGACGGGAATCCCACTCCGACCCCGGCTCGCCCTCCGGATGCCCGCCGTCGCCGAGTTCGTCCGACTCATGCTCCCGAAGACCGGGAGCAGCCCCCTCGAGCCCCTCACCTTCCTCGCCTTCACGAACCTCGCCTCGGGACTCGCCGCCGGGAGCGTGACCGCCGTCGACGTCGCCCGGAACTTCCAGAGCGTCCCGGTCAGCCTCATCGGCGTCGCCTTCTCCCTCGCCGCCTTCCCGGCCCTCTCGGCGGCGGCCGCCGCCGGCGAGCGAGGGCGGTTCCTCGTCGGGCTCCGCGACAGTGGGCTCGCCATCGCTGGGCTGAGCGTCACGGCGGGGCTCGGCCTCGCCGTCGTCAGCGGTCCGGCCATCGCCATCCTGCTCGGGGGCGGGCGGTTCGACGTCGCGGCCGTCGAGCGGACCGCCCTCGTCCTCGCTGTCTTTGCCCTCTCCGTCCCCTTCGAGGGACTCGGCCACCTCGTCAGTCGGGCGATCTTCGCGACCCGCCACACGCTCCTCCAGGTCGCTGCCTCGGTCGCTGGCTTCGCCGTCACCGTCGGCCTGGCGGCCGTCCTCCTCGAGCCCCTCGGGATCGTTGCCATCCCGACCGGCTTCGTCGTCGGCAGCGGCCTCCGGCTCCTCCTCCTCGGCCTCGTCCTGGCGGCCCGGGTCCAACGGATCGGGCCGCCGCCACGGGCGACGAGCGGCTGACGGTCACCCGGACCTCGAGCAGCCGACGGCGAGGCCAGAGCGTCCATCGGGTGTGGTCGCTCGAGGCTGACGGCAAGCCGCGCGTCGCCCGCCGACGAGGCTCGGCTGGGGTGGACCCGCCCGGGCGCCGCCCCTCGTCGGGCAGCCGACGTAGGCCTCAGCCGCCTTGGCCGGGGACGAGCTTGGCCGGCGACCAGTCCGGCCGAGCAAGGGTCGGGACGACGGCGATGAACCGCCCGTCACGGTCCGGGTACCGCCCCTCGGGACGCTTCCAGGGCAGGTAGTTCCGCCGCATCTCCGCCGCATCCTGGAAGGTCCCCGGCGGGTCCGACGGCCCCCAGAGGCTTGAGATCCGCGGGTACCAGGGGTCGTAGACGTAGGCGCCCGTCACCGTCGCGTCGGAGAAGTGGAGCGGATCGGCGTCGGCTCGGTAGCCCGTCATGACCCAGGTGTGGGCGCCTCGCCAGGCGAGGAGGAGGACGGGCGAGCCCGTCCGGGCAATCGCCGCCGCTGCATCCCGGAGGGCGTCGGCCCTTCGCTCGTAGGCCCGGACCTCGTAGCCCGATGCCCCGTAGGCGGCGAGGGCGAGGGCCATCGCCGCCGGGCCCCAGTCGCCGTTCCGGCTGTCGCGGAGGCTCTCCCACTCGCGGACTCGCCCCGCGATCTCGCGCTGGACGCCCGGGCTCGCGTCGACGAGGTCGAGGATGGCAAGGGTGATCTGGATCCCGGCCGGGGCACACCAGTCCTTCGTCAGCTGGGAGGCGAAGTCGCGCTTCGGGTCGGCCGGGAGGCGAAGGTCGACGGGGATCCGGAGGGGTGGCCGGCTCGGCTCGGGCGACGGGCGTGCCTCGGTCGGCTCGAGGGCGATGTGGCCGCCTGGACCGGGCGACACCATCCCGCCCCAAGTGGCTTGAGCTCCGGGACCTCCCGGCCCACCACCTTCCGAGATCCCGACGGTCGAGGCCCCGCCCTCCTTGCCTCTGTTCGGGTCGAACCCTCCGCGACCGCCGGTACTTACCTCCGGCCCCGGGGTGACGACGATCGTCGGCAGCGTCTCCCGATCCGGCGGCGGCCCGGCGATGAACCGCTCGACCCGAGCAACGAGCCGCTCGAACCGATCGCCGGTACCGGCGACGTTCCCGGCGACGGCGACCCCGCCGGCGACGACGGCGATCGCCGCGAGGACGGCCCCAGAAACGAGGAATCGGCGGACGCGGGGGCGAGAGAAGCGGCGCAAGGCTCGGCGTTCGATCGACATCGATTCCTCCGACGAGCGAGCGGCAGCGGCCGCGACGCCCGCCGCCCGGTCGGCACCGGTACACTACCCGACCTGCCCGAGACGTGCCGGATGCGCCCTCGGCAGAGTCCGGCTGCCAGCCAGGCCACGAAGAACGGTCATGTCACCCCACGATCGCCCGATCCGCGTCGCCATCGTCGGCGTCGGTCACGTCGGCGCCAGCGTCGCCTTCTCGCTCCTCCATTCCGGCCTCGCTGCCGAGATCGTCCTCCTCGACGCAAACCGGCAGCGGGCCGAGGGTGAGGCGATGGACCTCACCCACGCCGCACCCTTTGCCAAACCGACCAGAATCTGGGCCGGTGAGCCGAGCGACCTCGCCGGAGCCGCGATCACCGTCGTCGCCGCCGGAGCCGCCCAGCGGCCGGGCGAGAGCCGGCTCGAGCTCCTCGGGCGGAACGCCCGGATCTTCGCCGAGCTCGTGCCGACGATCGCCGAGCAGAACCCGAGCGGGATCATCATCGTCGCGACCAACCCCGTCGACATCCTCGCCTACCAGACCTGGCGGCTCTCGGGGCTCCCGCCCGGCCGGGTCATCGGCTCCGGGACGATCCTCGACACCGCCCGCTTCCGAGCCCTCCTCTCCGAGCATTTCGGGGTCGACCCCCGCTCGATCCACGCCTTCATCATCGGCGAGCACGGGGACTCCGAGGTTCCCGTCTGGTCGAGCGCGAACATCGCCGGGATGCGGCTCGTCGACTACTGCGCGGCCCACGGGATCGAGTACGACGGGGCAGCGATGGACGCGATCTTCGAGCGGACGAGGGACGCCGCCTACCACATCATCGAGCGCAAGGGGGCGACCTACTACGCCGTCGCGGCCGGGATCCTTCGGCTCATCGAGGCGATCCTTCGGGACCAGCGGACGGTCCTCTCGGTGAGCACCCTCGTCAGCGACTACTACGGCCTCGACGACGTCTATCTCTCGCTCCCGGCGATCGTCGGTCGAGCCGGGGTCGAGCGCTTCCTCCGCCTCGATCTCGCCCCGGCCGAGGTCTCGGGTCTCCGTCGTTCGGCCGAGCTCCTCCGGGCGACCCGGGCCGAGCTGGACCGGCTCCTCGCGGCGAGTCCCCCGAGCGAACCCGCGCCGGGACCCTGAGCCCCGGGTCGGGAGCTCCGCCGACCGCCGGGCCCCTCCCCCGCCGATGACCGGGCTCTCCCGGCCGGGAGCGGGGACCCCCCACTCGGCCCGGAGCTAGCAGAGTCGGTGTCCGGACGAGAGAGGCCAGTTACGGCTCGAAGTCGAAGGACCGGACGTGGCGAGGCCGGAAGACGGCGAGGGGCCGACGGTCGAAGGTCGCCACGCGCCAGACCCCGAGCCGCTCGGCGGCGGCGACGAGGAGGGCGTCGGCAAGCCGAGGTCGGTGCTCTGCCGCCTCGGAGAGGAGCTCCTTCGCCCGCCGGAGGTCCGCCTCGGTCGGGGCGACGAGCCCGATCGCCCCGCTCAGCACGGCGTCGACGACGGCGAGGCTCGCCGCCGGACCGAGCTCCCGCTGGAGGACGAGATCGAGCTCGACGAGGGCGCCGGTCGAAAGGAGGAGCGGCTCCTCGACCCGGCCGAACCAGGCGACGGCAGCGGCGTGATTCAGGTCGGCGGCGTCGGCCGCGGCGACGATGACGCTCGGATCAAGGAGGACGGCCATGGGCAGTTCCCGGCTCGGCGATCCAGCGACGCCGCCTCGCGGACGGGGCTCGACTCGTCATCCGCGACCGCCCCGGTGGGCACCGAGCTCGCGGCGGGCGATGGCCCGGGCGTCGAGGGAGAGACGGCCGTGCCCAGAGCGGCCAACGGCGATGAAGCCGAAGCTCGGCCGGTCGGCGTGCTCGGCGAGATAGGCCTCGAGGGCCGCCGCGACGATCGCGGTCTTCGTCATCCGGGCGAGGCGGGCGTGGCGCTCGAGGCGCTCGAGGAGGTCGGCGTCGAGGAGGAGGGTCGTTCGGCGGGTCGGCATGGGCGAAGGATAGCAGGCGGCGCTGGATATGACGTCATATCTGCTCCCCTGGACGGTCGCTCGCTCGCCGGCTACGATCCCCGGTGAAGCCGGTCGAGGCGACCGGACCGTCCAGAGCCCACCCCGTTCGACAGGAGAGATCCGTGCAGCGCTTCGAGACGAACCTTCGGATCCCCGGCCCGACGAGCCTCCCCTCCGCGGTCCGCGAGGCCGGAGCCCGCCAGATGATCAACCACCGCGGCCCCGAGTTCGCGGCGATGCTCGCCCGCATCACCGAGGGGCTCAAGCCCTTCTTCGGGACGGCGAGCGACCCCGTCCTCCTGACCTGCGCCGGGACGGGCGGCCTCGAGGCGGCCGTCGTCAACACCTGCTCGCCGGGCGACCGGATCCTCGCCGTCTCCATCGGGGCCTTCGGCGACCGCTTCGCGAAGATCGCCGCCGTCTACGGGGCCGAGGTGACGAAGCTCGACGTCGAGTGGGGCCGGGCGGCTGAACCCGACCTCCTCCGGGGCGCCCTCCGAGCCGCCCCGGCCGGGGGCTATCGAGCCGTCCTCCTCACCCACAACGAGACCTCGACGGCGGTCATGAACCCCGTCGGCGAGCTGGCCGCCGTCGTCCGCGAGCTCCAGCCCGAGGCCCTCATCCTCGTCGACGGCATCTCCGGCGTCGGCGCCGTCCCCTTCGAGCAGGACGCCTGGGACCTCGACGTCGTCGTCTCGGGCTCCCAGAAGGCCTGGATGGTCGCTCCCGGCATGGTCTTCCTCGCCCTCTCCGAGCGGGCCTGGCGGGCGACGACGGAGGCCCGGATGCCCCGCTTCTACCTCGACCTCGCGAAGGCCCGGGAGAGCGCAGCGGCGGGCCAGACGCCGTGGACCCCCGCCGTCGGTGTCCTCTTCCAGCTCGACGTTGCCCTGCGGCTCATGGCCGAGGAGGGAAAGGCCGCCATCTTCGCTCGCCACGCCGCCTGCGCCGCGGCCGCCCGGGCCGGTCTCGAAGCCCTCGGCTTCGAGCTCTTCGCCGACCAGCGCTACGCCTCCCAGACGGTGACCGCCGTCCACCTCCCCGAGGACCTCGACTGGAAGGCCTTCAACGGCGAGGTGAAGCGGCGCCGGGTCGTCCTCGCCGGCGGCCAGGGCAAGCTCGCCGGCCGGATCTTCCGGGTCGGGCACCTCGGGACGGTCACCCTCGACGAGATCCTCGGCGCCATCGGCGTCATCGAGGAGGCGCTCCTCGCCCTCGGTCGCCCGGTCAGCCCCGGAGCCGGGGTTGCCGCCGCCCAGCGGGCGGGTCTCGACGCCCTCACGGCGGCGACCGCGGTGCCGGCATGAAAGTCCTCGTCGCCGAGCCCCTCGCAGCGGAAGGGATCGAGCTCCTCGAGCGCCACCACGACGTCGACGTCCGACTCGGTTGTCGCCCCGAGGAGCTCCGGGCGATCATCGGCGACTACGACGCCCTCATCGTCCGGAGCCAGGTGAAGGTCGACGCCGCCCTCATCGACGCCGGGGTCCGGCTCATCGTCATCGGCCGGGCCGGTGTCGGGGTCGACAACGTCGATCTCGAGGCGGCGACTCGAGCCGGGATCACCGTCGTCAACGCCCCGACGGGGAACACGATCGCTGCCGCCGAGCACACCCTCGCCCTCCTCCTCGCCCTCGCCCGCCGGATCCCCGCCGCTGACGCTTCCCTTCGGCGGGGCGAGTGGAAGCGGAGCCAGTTCACCGGGATCGAGCTCCGCGGCAAGGTCCTCGGGATCGTCGGTCTCGGGAAGATCGGCCTCGCCGTAGCAGCTCGGGCCCGGGGGCTCGAGATGACGGTCATCGGCGCCGACCCATACGTGACGGCCGAGCAGGCCGCCCTCCACGGGGTCGAGCGGGTGGAGCTCGACGAGCTCCTCGCCCGGGCCGACGTCGTCACCCTCCACGTCCCCGGCGGCCGCTCGACCCGGGGCCTCATCGGCGCCGAGCGCCTCGCCCGAATGAAGCCCGGCGCCCTCCTCCTCAACGTCGCCCGGGGCGGCGTCGTCGACGAGGCCGCCCTCGCCGCGGCCCTCGCCAGCGGCCACCTTGGCGGCGCCGCCATCGACGTCTTCGAGCACGAGCCGCCGACGGACTCACCCCTCCTCGCCGCCCCGAACACCGTCCTCACCCCCCACCTCGGGGCCTCGACGGCCGAGGCCCAGGTCGCCGTCGCCACGGAAGTCGCTGCCCAGGTCCTCGACGTCCTCGACGGCCGCCCGGCCCGCTACGCCGTGAACGCCCCCCTCCTGACGCCGGAGACGGCCCAGGCGATCGCCCCCTTCCTTCCCCTCGCCGAGACCCTCGGTCGCTTCTTCGCCCAGTTCAACCGGACCGGGGTGAAGACCCTCACCCTCGAGATCGCCGGCGAGCCGGCGGCCTTCGATGCCTCGCCCCTCACGGCCGCCGTCCTCCGCGGCCTCCTCGAGACGGCGACGACAGAGCGGGTGAACCTCGTCAATGCCGCCGCCCTGGCGAAGGCGCGGGGGATCACCGTCGTCGAGCGGAAGACCCCCGACGCCGGAGCCTTCGCCTCGCTCCTCACCGTCTCGGGCCAGGCCGATGGCGAGACGACGACGGTCGCCGGGACGATTGCCCTCGGCGAGCCCCGCCTCGTCCGGATCAACGACTACTGGGTCGACATGGCCCCGGCGGAGATCATGCTCATCACCCGTCACCAGGACAAGCCGGGAACGATGGGCCGGATCGGCCTCATGCTCGGTGAGGCGGACGTGAACATCAGCGCCATGCACCTCGCCCGCTCGGCGCCGCGGGCCGACGCGCTCATGATCCTCGCCCTCGACGACGACGTGCCGGCAGCGGTCGCCGAGGCGATCCGGGCCCACGAGGCGGTCCTCGACCTCTGGGTCATCCGTCTCGGCGCCGAGGGATAGGGCCCGGCGTGGGTGGACCTGGCCCGGGGACGGGGGACGGCAGGCGGGTCGTCGCTCACCACGCCGCTCGGGTTGCGACCGTCGAGAGGACCGATGGTCGGCGGCCGGTGGCCCGCCAGAGGATTGGCGGCCGATGACCGTCCCGGGCGACGAGGTCCTTCCGGCCAGCCTCGACGCCGTCCTCGTCCTCCTCCGGCACGGCGAGACGGAGTACATCGCCGAGGGCCGCTTCCAAGGGCACGCCGAGACCCCTCTCACCGCCCTCGGCCGGGAGCAGGCTCGCCTCGCTGGGCTCCGCCTCGTCGACCCGCACCGGCCACCGGCGCTCCCGGTGCCGGCCGGGCCGCCCCTCGAGATCGTCCATTCCCCCCTCCGGAGGGCCGCCGAGACGGCGGCGATCGTTGCCGCTGCCGTCGGCGCCGTTGGGGAGGCGACGGCCACACCGGAGAGGGCGACGATCGCCCCCCGAGAGGTCGCGGCCGCCCGCCCGCCCCGGCTCGTCCCCGAACCCGCCTTCACCGAGATCGGGCAGGGTGCCTGGGAGGGCCTCTCCATCGCCGAGATCGAGGCGCGGTATGGTCCGATCCTCGCCGGCTGGCGGCGGCGACCGACCGAGGTCTGGGCTCCCGGTGGCGAGTCCCTCGCTGACGTCGCCTGGCGGGTTCGCGGGGGACTGACCAACCTCTTCCGCCGCCTCCCAACCTCACGGGCGAGCGATCCGGCGGAGCGGGCTGGGGTCGCCGGCTACGCCGACGCCGCGGCGCCATCCGGCCGACCCTGGGTCGTCCTCATCGGCCACGACGGCTGCTTCAAGGTCCTCCTCTGCCTCCTCTTCGGGCTTCCCCTCGATCGCTTCTGGTCCTTCCGGATGGCCCTCTGCGGCCTCTCGGTCGTCGAGATCGCCGCCGGCCGGCCGGTCCTCCTCGCCTTCAACCGGACCGACCACCTTGCCCCTCTCGAGGCAGCCGAAGGGGTCGCCGAAGCCGAGTCCGAGGCCCGGGCTCGCCGCGGCGCCCTCTGAGGAGACCTTGCGGGTCCGCGCCGAGACGCGCCGCCGGCGGTCGAGGGGTTAGGCCCGCCGACGCCGCCGCCAGCGGTGGCCGACGAGGCGAAGGAGCTGGACCCGGAGCCGGACCGTCGCCCGCCGAAGGGCCGCCAGCCGCTCGGCCCCGAGGGCGCGCCGCCCGTAGGTGACCTCGACCTTTGCTCGGGCGACGACCTCGAGCTCCGGCCGCGCCCTCGGGACGAGGTCGGCGAGGGCAGCGCTGTACTCGTAGACCGTCTGGGTCGGTCGCGGGGCGACGCCGAACCGGGCAGCGAGACCGGTCACGCTCCGCCAGGCCAGGTCGGCATCGAGTTGGCGAGGGACCCGCCGAAGGGCGAGGGCGAGGGCGAGGCCAGCGACGAGGAGGAGCCCGAGAACGATTCCGACAGGTCGAAGGTCGGAGCCCGGGGACGGAGGTGGTGGTGACGTCGAGGCACCGCCGGGCCCGGGGGTCGGCCGGCGGGGCCCCTCGGCATCGTCGGGCGGGAGGGTCGACCCTGGGCCGAGGGACGGTGGCGGCACGGGGCTGCCCGCCGGCAGGGCCGGCAGCTGGCTCAGGTTCCCCCCCGTGGGGTCGAACTCGACCCACCCGTAGCCCGGAAAGTAGACCTCGACCCAGGCGTGGGCGAAGCTGTTCCGGATCGTCTCGATCCCCGTCGGACTCCGGTCGCCGGGGAGGAAGCCCTGGACGAGGCGCGTCGGGACGCCCGCCGCCCGGAGGAGGATCGCCATCGTCGTCGCGTAGTACTGGCAGTACCCGCGGCGGAAGGTGGCGAAGCACTCGACGACGCTCCGCCCCCCGCAGTCGATGTCGGACACGTCGGCGTCGTAGGTGAAGTCGGGACCGTGGAGGGTCTCGACGAGGGCAGCGGCGAGGTCGTAGGGGGTATCGGCCCTGAGCGACCCCCGAACTCGGTCGAGGAGGGCCTGGGCTTCGGGGCCGATCGCACCTGGTGGGACCTGGAGATAGCGTTCGGCGATCGCCCGCGGGTAGGCCTGTCCGGCGGCCCGGAGCCGGTTCGCCGTGAGGCCCCGGGGCGTCTCGTCGCCGATGGCGCGGACGAGGGCGCGAACGGTGTAGGGGACGCCGCCCCGGTCGAGCTCGACGTCGGCGATCGACGACCCGCCCTCGGTGAAGACGACGACGGCCGGCCGATCGACCCCGACGGGACTGCCCGGGGCGAGGAGATGACGACCCCGATACGCCGCTGGCCGGACGGCGACGCTGACCTCGAGAGAACCGTCCCCGGGGGGCGCCTCGAGACTGCCCTCGAGGAGGGGCCCATCCGCCTCGACCGACCGGCGCTCGGCGACGGTCTGGCTCCAGCCGTTGCCGACGAAGCGGTCGTAGGTCGCGACCCGCCAGTAGTAGCGGCGTCGATCGCCGGGAGAGACCTCGACGCTCAGGGCGATCTCTGGATCGGTCACCCACCGTCCGGTGACCGGGACGACGGGCCCGAAGTCGACGACCGTCGGACCCCGGACGGACTGGACGAAGGGAAAGTAGCGCTGGAGGCCTCGACCGGTCTCGATGAGCCAGGTCTCGGCGTCGCTCCAGGCGCCGGCGAGGGGAGCCGAAGAGGCGACGCCGGTCAAGAGAAGGGCAGCGGCGGTCGCCCCGGCGACGAAGAGAGTCCCGGCCCGCACCTGGGACCCGACGACGGCGGTCGGGTCGCCGATCCCGGTCCCTTGCCAGTCCCGCCGCTCGTCGGCGGCGTGCCAGCGGACGAGGAGAAGGAGGCCGACGACGGTGAAGGCGACGAGCGCCGGCAGCTGGTCGCGCGGGGTCGCGGCGACGTTGACGAGGAGGATCGTCCCGAGGACGACGAGGGCAGCCAGGGGTCGCCGGGCCCGGAAGGCGGCGCTCGCCGCGAACTGACCGGTCCCCCAGAGGAGGAAGCCGAGGACGAGGAGGGCGTGGCCGAGCTCGTTCGTCAGGGTCAGGCCCCGAACGGTCAGGTCGAGGACCGCCTCGAGGGCCGAGCTTGCCGCCCGCTCGTAGGCGGCCCCGGGATCGGCAGCGAGACCGGGCGGGGTGAGGGCTCGGCCGACGAGGACGGGGACGACGAGGGCCGCTGCCGTCGCCCCGAAGGGGTGGGCCGCGATCCGCCGCCAGCCGAGGCCGACCCCGACGAGCCCGGCCAGGTAGCCACCGAGGGCTGCCCAGAGGAGGAAGTCGGTCAGCTCACCCCGGCCATACATCCAGGCCGCGTCGTCGACGGCCCAAGCGAGGAGGGCAACGGCGAGGCCGAGGAGGACGACAGCCGACCAGCCCTCGGCCGGGCCGAAGCGCCTTCCCGCCTCGGCGACGGCCTGTCCTCCGGAGCGCACCGGACCGTGCCGCTCACCGCCGCGTCCGCGGCCGGCTTCGGTGCTCATCCGAAGGGGAGGCGGCGGCACTCGCCGGCCGCTGCCTGCTCGCCGCCGACGCGGCGGCCCAATTCGCTCCTCATCGGCCCACCCCGATCTCGACGAGCTGCTCGCCCAGGGGACGGCGGGGAAGTCCCAGGTGGTGCCGGATCTCGTGCTCGGCGAGGGCGTAGCGGACCGCCCGCAGCTCGGGGTCGAGCGGCGGCTCCGAGGCAGCACCCGCCTCGACCCTGGGGGATCCTGGCGGAGCCGCCGGGGCCGGCCTGTCGGGTCCCTTGGCCCGGACCGCCGTGCCGACGAGGCCGAGCGAGGTGCCGTCTGCCGCCTCGACCGAGGTGCGCGCTGCCCCGCCGTCGACGAGGACGACGACGCAGCCGATCCCCCGGGAGCGGAGTCCGGCGAGAGGCCGAATCCAGGCCCGATCCCGGGAGGGGGTGACGACGACGGCCGTCATGCCACGCCGGAGTCGCGCCAGCCCGACGACGAGGAGTTCGGCCAGGGGGACCTCGCCGTCTCCCCCGACGGCGGCGAGGAGCTCCATGATCTTCGATCGCTGGCGTGGCCCGCGGTCAGCGGGCAGGACGACGGGATGACGACCGTTCACCGTCAACCCGACGGCCCGGTTCTCGGCGAGGGCCCGGTCGGCGATCGAGGCGACGACCCGGACCCCGAGCTCGACGCTGCCGTCGTCCCCGGTGCCCCGCTGAACCTGGCGATCGAGGTCGAGGAAGCACCAGACATCCGTCGTCTGCTCGAGCTCGAACTCCTTGACCTGGATGTCCCCGTGGCGGGCCGTGCTCTTCCAATGGATCCGGTTCATCGCATCGCCCGGAGCCCAGGGTCGGATCGCCGTCGCCAGCGGTGTCGCCTGGAGGGTCCGCTCGGGGTAGGCGCGGCTCCCTTCGAGGCCCGTCGCCGGAAGCCGCCAGGCCGGGAGCGGCTCGACCCTGGGATAGACGACGACGTTGACGCCCCGGCCAACCGTCGCCGAGGCCTCGAAGAAGCCGAAGGGATCGCCAGTCCGGACGACAAGGGGCTCGACCCGGTAATGGCCGCGCCGGAGGAGGGGTGTGCGGACTTGCCAGGTCCGCTCGGCCCGGGGTGGAAGGGAGAGCGCCCGGCCCGGGATCCCACCGGGCAGGCTCGTCGGGTTGTGGACCGCCAGCCAGGGCTTCGGCAGGCGCGAGGTGTTCCGGACGGTGTAGGTGAGCCGGAGGTCGTCGCCGACGTGGCCGTGGCGGGCGCTCAGCCCGTAGCCCGCCTCGAGGTCGCTGAGGCCGAGGCGGGTCAGGAGATAGCTGCCGCCGAAGACGAGGAGGACGAGGTAGACGAGGTAGAAGAGGAAGGGAAGGCCCGTCGACAGGGCAGCGACGACGATGGCCGTCGCCAGGGCCAGGAGCTCGAGCCGACGGATCACGCCGCCCCTACTCGCTCGGCCCGTCGGGTCGACCGCCGGCGAGCTCGCGAAGCCGGGCCGAGCGAGGGCCGACCGGCTCCTCGATCGGCACTCGATCGAGAATGTCCCGAATGACCGCCGAGGCGGTGACGTCGTGGAGGGTGGCGCTCGTCTTGATGATGAGCCGGTGGGCGAGGGCCGGCTCTGCGAGGGCCTTGATGTCGTCAGGGATGACGTAGTCGCGGCCCTGGAGCCCGGCCAGGGCCTGGCCCGCCCGATAGAGGGCGATCGAGCCGCGGGGCGAGGCGCCGAGGTAGACGTCGGGATGGACCCGGGTCGCCCCGACGAGGCGGACGATGTAGTCGGCGACGGCGGGGTCGACGTAGACCTCGCGGACCGCCATCTGGAGGGTCCGCAGCTCCTCGACGCTGCAGACCTCCTCGAGTTCGTCGAGGGGATGGACCCGCTTCTGCTCGTCGAGGATGACGACTTCCTCGACGGGTCTTGGGTACCCGAGCCGGATCCGAAGGAAGAAGCGGTCGAGCTGGGCTTCGGGGAGGGCGAAGGTCCCCTCGTACTCGATCGGGTTCTGGGTGGCGATGACGAGGAAGGGGTCGGGCATCCTGTACGTTACCCCGTCGATGGTCGCCTGCCGCTCCTCCATGCACTCGAGGAGGGCCGACTGGGTCTTCGGGGTCGCCCGGTTGATCTCGTCGGCGAGGACGACCTGGGCCATGATCGGTCCGGGCCGGAACTCGAACTCCTGGGTCTTCTGGTTGTAGATCGAGAGGCCCGTCACGTCAGAGGGCAAGAGGTCGGGGGTGAACTGGATCCGGCGGAAGGTACAGCCGAGGCTTCGAGCGATCGCCTTGGCAAGGACCGTCTTCCCGGTCCCGGGCACGTCCTCGATGAGGAGGTGGCCCCGGCAGAGGAGGGCGACGAGGGCGAGCCGAACCTCGTTGTGCTTGCCAACGATGACCCGCTCGACGTTGGCGATGACCCGCTCTCCGACGTCCTGGATGTTCGCCATGGCTCCCCTCGCGCCTTCAGACCCGCGGATGGCGGGCAGATCGCCGCCGTCGACGCGGCCGCTCAGACATGGTACGTCGGGGACGGATTCCTGGTTCCCGGCGTGACGGCCAGCCGAGGGCGATGGCGCCCCACGGCCGAACGCCCGGCAACGCCTGAGACAGCGAGTCCGCGATCGCTCCGGCCGATGGTGCGATCATGGCGACCGATGCGACCCTTCCTCACCCCTCGTCTGGCCCGACCGCGCGCCCTCTCCCTCGACGCCGGCGGCGTCCTCCTCCTTCCGGATCCGGAGCGGATCCGGACCGCCCTTCGCCCGGTCTTCGACGGGATCGCCCGTCGGACGGCGAGCCGCCGGGTCACCGAGCGGTCAGTGAGCCGGCTCTGGCCCGACCGCCAGCTCATCGCCGCCCACTACGCGGCGATGCTCGCCTTCGACCGGCCGGCTCCGTCGACGCTCGTCCGGACGGCCCGCTACCGAGCCGCCTACGCCTGGGCCCTCGGCCTTCGCGGCCCCCTCCTGGCGACGGCAACGGCCCTCCTGGCGGAGGCCTTCGCCGAACCCGGACTCTGGTCCGCGCCGGCGCCCGGGGCGCGGGCCGTCCTTCGGCGCCTCGCCGGCCTCCGCATCCCCCTCGTCGTCGTCTCGAACACCGACCACGGCGAGGCGGCGGTCCTCCTCGGTCGGGCCGGGATCGTCCCTCGCTCCTCTCAGACGACGGCGGCCCGCAGAGGGGTGGCACCGCCGACCGACGAGGAGGAAGGCTCGACCCGGGGACCACTGGGCGCTGCCCGGCTTCGAGTCATCGACTCGGCCCGGGTCGGGGTCGCGAAGCCGGATCCGGCGATCTTCCGCCTCGCCCTCGACCACCTCGGCCTCCCCGCCTCGGCCGTCGTCCACGTCGGGGACTCGGTCGCGGCCGACGTGGCCGGGGCGACGGCTGCCGGTCTCACCGGACTCCATCTCGATCCCCTCGACCGCTGCCCGGATCGGAGCCACCTCCACCTCGCTGCCCTCGCCGAGGTCCTCCACCTCTTCGAGTCCGCCGGCGCCGACGGGTCTGGAGCCCACCGAGCTTGAGACCGACGGGTCCGGCCCGAGGGGGAGGCCGCGCCAACGGAGGTGTCAGGGCGCGGCGCGGACGCTCGAACCCCAGATTCGAACCCAAGTGAGCCCGTCCCGAGCGAGATTGCCGCGGTGGACCGGAGGCCGCCTGGAGCTCGGTCAGCCCCGAACGAGGGTCAACGCCCCCACCCAGAGGGTCATGAGGCTCCCGATCCCGGCCATGACGGCGAGGAAGAGCTCGCCCCCGACGTAGGCAGCGGCGGCGACGGCAGCGAAGAGGAGACCGAGGACGAGGGCGACGGCGGCCATCCCGAGCCGTTCGAGGATCGGCCGTGGCTCGGCCGCTCGGGGCGGCGACGGTCGTCGCGCGTCGGCGGGTGTGGGATGGGCCATCGGCTGGCGCGGGCGACGTCCGGCCGGCTCCCGGTCCCTCGACACCGCCCGTCCGTGATCCTCGCTCCCGAACCCGTCCTTCATCGACCCCGTAGCTCCAGATAGGTGCGGAAGAGGGTACCCGCGATCGGGGCCGCCCGCTCCGCCCCTCGTCCCCCTCGCTCGACGACGACGGCGACGACGAGCTCGGGGTCCTCGGCCGGGAGGAAGCCGATGAACCACGAGTGGGGCGCCCCGGCGTCGAGCTCGGCCGTCCCCGACTTGCCGGCGACCGTCACCCCGGGAACCTGAGCGCCGCTCGTGAACTGGCGGCCGAGCCGGCCGTTCACGGCCCGAACCATCGCCTCGCCAATGGCGCGGGCAGCATCGGGACTGAGGATTTGGCCGAGCTCGGTGACGGGGCTCGGGATCCGACGACCCTCGCTCGTCACCCGCTCTCGGACGAGGCGAGGCGCGACGAGGCGCCCCTCGTTGGCGACGCAGGCCGCCACGAGGGCCATCTGGAGGGGCGTGACGAAGGTCTCGCCCTGACCGTAGGCGGCGCTCGCCAGCTCGACGGCGTCCCGAAAGCCGGCCATCGGCCCGGATCCGCCGGTGACCTGCGAGACCGCCGTCGGCAGGTCGAAGGGCAGCCGCCTACCGAAGCCGAGGCGGGTCGCCCAGTCGAGGAGCCGATCGGGACCGAGCGCGAGGCCGACGAGGGCGTAGTAGACGTTCGAGGAGACCTCCGTCGCGGTGAGGAAGTCGAGAGGCCGAGCCGGCACACCGGGGTGCTCCCGGATCCGAAAGCCGTCGACGGGGAGCCCCTCTCGGATCGCCCGCGGCAGCTCGGGGAACGTCGTGTCCGGTTCCAGGACGCCGGCCCCAAAGCCGGCGATGGCGGTGACGATCTTGAAGACGCTCCCCGGGGTGTAGCGGCCAAGGGTCGCCCGAGGCAGGAGGGGTTGCTCCGGGTCGTTCCGGAGACGACCAAAGGCGGCCGCCGCGGTCCGGGGGTCGGCGACGGCGGAGGCATCGTAGGTCGGGGTCGAGGCGAGGACGAGGACGTCCCCGGTCCGGGGATCGAGGGCGACGACGGCGCCCCGATCGTTCCCGAGGGCCCGAACGGCGGCCCGCTGGAGCGGAAGGGAGAGGGTCGTGACGAGGTCGACGGGCTGGAGGGCGGGACGGCGAAACTTGGCAAAGAGATCGGCCAGGGGATCGTCGGAGGCCGCCCCGACGAGCTCGGCCTCGTAGGCGCGCTCGAGCTCGGCACTCCCGAAGCGGGCCGAGGCGTAGCCGACCGGGTGACTGATCGCTCGGTCGGCGTAGAGCCGGTAGGGTCGACCCGCAGGATCCCATTCCGTCCAGGCCAGGACAGTTCCGCCCCGGTCGTAGATCCGACCCCGCTCGGCGCTTCGAGCGGCGACGGCGACGGCCGGGTTGTCGGGGGCCCGCGAGAGGCGCGGCCCCTCGATGACCCCCCAGTACCCGGCAGCCGCAGCGAGGAAACCGAAGGCGACGGCGACGACGGCCCCGACGCCGACGATCGTCCGTCCAAAGACGGACCCGCCCGCCGCGACGCTCACCGCTCCCCTCCTCCTCGCCGCCGAGGGATCCGTGGCGCCCGGGACGCGGGGTCGGAAAAGGCGAGAAGGAGCCCGACGATGCAACCGTTGGCGAGGAGCGACGAGCCCCCGTAGCTGATGAAGGGCAGGGTCACCCCGGTGAGCGGGATGAGCTTGAGGTTGCCGCCGGCGATGACGAAGGCCTGGACGGCGACGACGAGGGCGAGGCCGGCCGTCAGGAGGGTCCGGAAGTCGTCGCCGGCGGCGACGGCGATCCTGAGACCCCGTTCGACGACGACGAGGTAGCAGGCGAGGACGGCAAGGACCCCGACGACCCCAAGCTCCTCGCCGACGACGGCGAGGGGGAAGTCGGTGTGGATGGCCGGAATCGGGGGCCGCGCGTCGAGGCTCGGCAGCCCGGCCCCGAGACCCGTTCCGAGGAGGCCCCCACGGCCGAAGGCATAGAGGGCCTGGACGACCTGGTAGCCGGCGCCTTGCGGGTCGGCAAAGGGGTCGAGCCAGATGTCGATCCGGGTCCCCACGTGGGGGAAGACCCGGGCCGCGACGGCGGCCCCGAGGAGGAAGAGGACGCCGCCGATGGCGACGTAGTCGAGGCGTGAGGTGGCGAGGTAGAGGAGGAGGAGGAAGGTGACGAAGTAGAGGAGGGCGGTCCCGAGATCACGCTGGACGATGACGATGGCGAGGGCGATCGCCCAGAGGGCGACCATCGGGGCCAGGTACGGGACCGGCGGCAGACGCAGACGGCCGAGCCGCCAGACCCCACCGACGAGGAGGGACCGGTATTCGGCCAGGTAGCCGGCCAGGAAGACGACGAGGACGATCTTGAGGAGCTCCGACGGCTGGCCCGCGATCGGCCCGATCTGGAGGCTCAGCCGCGCCCCGCCCGTCTCGACCCCGAAGAGGAAGGTGAGGAGGAGGAGGGCGATCCCGGCCGCGGCCCAGGTGTACTTGTAGAGCCGGAGCCAGGCATCGGATCGGACGAGGATGCCGACCGTCGTGGCCGCGGCGAGGGACAGGACGAGCCAGACGAGCTGGGTCTGGGCGAGCCCACCGAGGGTCCCAGCGAGGGTCTGCGGCAGTCGCTCCATGACGAGGAGGCCGATCCCGCCGAGGAGGCCAACGGTCGGCAGGAGGACCTCGTCGCTGGCCCGCCCGGCGAGGCAGAGGGCGAGGTGGGCGAGAAGGAGGGCGCCGAGGTAGAGGACGACACGCTCGGGCCCCTCGGCGATCGAGCCGTCGGGGCCGGCCCCGCTCGTGCCGCCGACGGTGGCGAGGCGCCGCCCGAGGTCGAGGGAGAGCCAGCCGACGGCGAGGCTGATCCCGACGAGCACGAGGAGGCCGAGCTCCCGGGGTCGCGCCCTAGGTCGGAAGGTGGCCCCGGTGTCGGGGTCGGTTCTCATCCCGTCGGCCGAGCTCGCCGGAGGCGATCGAGGGTCGCTCCTCGCACCAGGCGCCGCAGCCGAAAAGCGCGGCCTCCCTGGGCCCAGCTGGATCGCCCGGTCGAGGGAGGTCGCCCGGTCGAGGTCGGCGACGGACCGAACCTCATCGATGGCCTCGCTCGAGCCGCAGCCGGACGGCGCCGAGCTGGAGCTCGTCGCCGTACCCGACCGGGACCGGCCCCTCGACCCGAACCCCGTTCACGTAGGTCCCGTTCGTGCTCCCCAGGTCCTCGACGTACCAGGTTCGGCCCCGAAAGGTCAGGACGGCGTGGCTTCCTGAGACGAAGGGGTCGTCGAGGACGATGGCGTTGTTCACGTCGCGGCCGAGGGTCGTCACGGCCCCCAGGCTGAGCTGCGTCCCAACAGGCGGCTGGCCGGCGGGCGCGGCGACGACGACGAGTCGGCCAAGCTCGACCGGGGCCCGGGCAGCGGCGCGGAGGTCGCGGAGGAGGACGCGCACGACGGCTGCGAGGTAGAGATAGAGGAGGGCGAGGAAGGCGAGGCGCAGGAGCCAGGCCGCGGCCAGGGCCGGGTCCATGGTCAGGGGCCCGATCGTTCGGGGGCAGGCCTCGTCGCGGCGGTCTCGACCCGGAGCTCGGCCGCTCCGGCGGCGATGTCGATCCGATCGCCGGCTCCGAGGACGACCTCCGAGACCCGCAAGCCCTCGACCCAGGTCCCGTTCGTGCTGCCGAGGTCGACGAGGACGTAGGAGCCGTCCCGAAGGACGATCCGGGCGTGGTGGCGGCTCACCCTCGGGTCGTCGATGCGGAGGCGATTGTCGGGGGCCCGACCGATCGTCACCGGCCGGCCGTCGAGGGGGAGCGTCCTGGTCCGACCATCGGGGCTACGGACGACGAGCTGGGCTTCGGGCGCCGGTTGCAGTGGGCGGGGCAGGAGCCCCGTCGCCTCGGCGGCGGGTGTCGCGCCGGCCCCCATCGGGAGGGCCGCAGCGAGCCGGGGGCCAGCCGGACGACTGAAGGTGACCTCGACCTCGACGTCTCCCTTTGGCAGGCTCGCCTTCGTCACGATCTCGACTCGCGGGCTGCCGACGAGTCGATAGCCACGCCGTCGGGCTGCAGCGAGGAGGCCGTCGGCGAGCCGACCGGCAAGCTCGGCCGGCGCGACGCCGAGGGCGGCGAGCTCGCTCGGGTGGACGGCCACGCGGTAGTGGTCGGGGACGAGGGCGCCGCCGGGTCTGGCCACCGCCGCCGTCTCGAGGGCACGCTCGAGTCGGCGCTCGATCTGGACCGGCTGGAGCGGAGCCCGAAAGAGGCGCACGGAGGAGCGCTCGAAGGCCCGCTCGAAGAAGCGTTCGACGGCGGCGAGGAGGCGCATCGTCGGCCGGCGAGTCTAGCACCTGGGGCTGTCGAGCCGGCTGAACCTGTCGGTGCTCCGTGAACCTGGCACTCCCAACTGTGCCGTGAGGCTGTCAGTCTCCCCCGATGCAGGAGGAACTGACCGTGACGACTCGGGACCAGGAACGGCTCACCGTCCCCACCCGCTGGATCGGCTCCGCCCTCACGACGTCGGAGGCGCTCGCCCTCCTCGGCACGAGCGAGCGGATGGCCTGGCGCCTCCGGGCGCGGCTCCTTCGGGCCGGTCCGCCAGCCTCGTCCACGGCAACCGGGGCCGACCCTCCCCGCGGCGCCTCGACCCGAGGGTCCGGGCCCGGATCGCCGAGTCGCCCGGACGACGTCCCGGGGCTTCCGGCGACCGTCGCCTCGCCCAGGTCGTCGCCGCCGATGAGGCGATCGTCGCTCGCTCGACCCGCCGCCGCCTCCTCCGGGCCGCCGGGATCGGCGCCGTCCGACCCGTCGCCCGCCCCGCTATCGGCGGCGCCGTGAGCCGATGGCCCGGGCCGGACTCCTCGTCCAGGTCGACGGGAGCCGCCACGACTGGCTCGAGGGTCTGGGGGCCGGTCCTCAGCCTCATCGCCGGGACCGACGACGCGACCGGGGTCATCGTCGCCGCCACCTTCCGTGAGACGGAAGACGCCCTCGGGTACTCACGATCCTCCGTGACATGGCCCGCCGTGTCGGTCTCCCGGCGGCGATCGACCGGGACCGAGCGGGGATCGAGATGAAAGGATGGGACGCCGATGAATTCACCCCGCCAGCTGTCCGGTCCTAACGTGGGCCACACGATCCGGTCAGCAAATCGCGCTCCAAGACACCGAGATCTGGGAACTGGTCGATCCTGCCAGGGCCGCGGCTCCTTCATTGGCGAAGGAGGCGCGGAAAGTGTGCGAGCCCGCTGTGGAGCGGACGGCCTGGGCTGAATACGCGCCCGTGCTCGCGTTCATTGTCCGAGTCAGCCAGCTCGCGCCATCGCGGCTCAGGCGGAACGGAAGGCACGTAGAAGAGCGTTCATCGCTCAAGCGCGACCCTGACAGATCGCTCCGTGAGCGCGCCGGAGGCGAGGTCGACGGTTGCGAAGACGAGGGTGTCGTCCGAGAGGAGGGGGCCGAAGGGATCTGAGGAGACTACGGCGATCTCCTCCGTCGAGAGTTCTGGCACAAGGTAGAGATTCTTCGTCGCGGGCCACGAGGCGAGGACACGCCCCCATCCCGTCGAGGGGTCGATGCGAACGAGCTCGACGGGCTCCCGAGCCCCCGAGGAGCGCGTGACAACGTAGGCTCCGTCGCGCGTCGCGTAGCCTCGATAGAAGCCCTCCGCCTCGACCGTCCAACGAAGGCGTCCGTCGGCGACGTCGAGCCCCCAGATCAGACCCGGCCAGTTGTCGTTGCTGGCGATGAGGAGCTCGTCGGTGACGGCCCGGACGAAGCCCGGGTGGTCGAAGGAGGAGACGACCGACCAGTCGGCCGTGGACAGGAGGCTGACCTCGCATCGGTCGCCATCGAGCTCGAGTCGGCAGAGGTCGACGGCCATGATCCGCCGACTCGGGGAGAGGTCGAGGTCGCGGCCCACTCCTCGCGGGCTGCGGAGACCTGCCAGGGGGGCTGGGGCCAAGATGACCTCGGCGGCGCCGGTTGTCCGGTCGATCGCGAGGACTGGCGGTGCCATGCCCGCTTCGCCGATCCCCCTCGTCACGAGGACCAGCTTCCCGAGGAGGAGCCCGAGGTCGATGAACTCCGGGACCGTCGTCAGCTCCCGGATCCCGCCGTCGGCGAGGGCGACCGCCGAGATCTTCGAGCTCGCGGTCGGGCCGCGGCCTTGCCACTCGACGACGATGACGCCGTCGCGGTCGGCGACGAGCGGAACCGCCCCGGGCGGGAGGGCAACGAGGGAGGAGCCGTCGAGGGTGCCGGCGGCGAACCGAACCTGACCGTCGGGGTCGTCGGCGAGCTGGATGGTCCAGACCCGACCCTCCAACGCGGGCGGGAGGTCGGACGTCGAGGCCTCGGGGCTCGGCGAGGAGCTCGGGGTCGGCGAAGGAAGCTCCGCGCTCGTCGTTGGCGCTGGCAAACGGCTCGACGGGAGGGTGGATGAGCCGGCGTCGCCGACGCATCCGGCGAGGGCGATGAGGATGGAAGCGGCGATGCCGGCCCGTCGGATCGGGGCAACTTTACCGGTCGATCCGGCGCCCTCACGCCGATCGGCATCGTGGGGTCGGGAGCCCGACGCTCCAGCCGGGTCTCGCGGCGTTCCGCGCGACATCGTTCCCTCCCCGGCGCCCCCGACCTGCGGGTCGCACCGCTCTGCAGATCGACTACATACTGCAGCATGTCATACAGTGTCGCCCTCTGTCCACTCGGTCTTCCCTCCGTGAACCTGGCGCTCCCAACTGGTGGGACGAACGGAGCCGGGGGGCGGGGACTCCCGTCCCCGGGAGGAAAACGGGCGCGGAGTATACTCTCGCTCCCGTCCGGCGCCGCCGGCCCGAGTTCCTCGTCCGGGGGGTCGATGCCCGAGATCCTGACCGAATCCTTCTGCGAGCGGTGCGGCACCCGCTACACCTTCCAGGCGGCCGCACCGAACCGAAGTCGGCTGAGCCGGCTTCGGGTCGTCGTCCGTGGCCTCCGCAACTACGTCCTCTCCGACGACACGACCCTCGAAGAGGCCTTCGCCGACGCCCGCAGCGACGAGGAACGAGAGATCTCCGCGCAGCAGCTCGAGGCCTTCCACCGGACCTTCAATTTCTGCCTCTCCTGCCGCCAGTACACCTGCGCCAACTGCTGGAACGAGCCCGAGGGTCGTTGCCTGAGCTGCGCACCGGACCTGAGCCGCGAACCCCTGCCGGCCCCCTTCCCCACCCTGTCGACGACGGTCGAGGCTCTCCGTCCCGTCGCCGGCTTCGACCGCGACGGTGCCGAGGCGGCCGAGCGGGCCGAGCCCGTCGCCGTCGACCGAGCCCCGAGCCCAGCCGTCGAGGCGGCTCCGCCGCCGGCTCCGCCGATCGAGCGAGCGGCGGCGGCCGAGCAGACAAGCGCCCTCCTCGGCCGCTTCCGCCCGGTCCAGCCGGAGGTCGCCGAGCCGCCACCTCTCGCCGAGCCGGCGGCGGCCGCCGTGCAGCCGCCACCGCTCCTCCCGTCGGCGGCGATACCGCCCGAGCTTGCTGCAGAGCTGGGCCCGGAGGTCGCCCCCGGGCCCCCGGCAGAGGTCAGCCCCGTCCCCGAGACCGTCGCCGCAGCCGAGATCAGCCCGGCCCCGGCGGCCCCGGAGATCGTCCCGGCCGAGCCCAGCCCGGCCGCGCCGATCCTGCCGACCACCCCGGTCGACCGCAGCCCCCAACCGGTCTGGTCGCCACCCGTCGCCCCCCGGCCTCCCTCCCTGCCGCCCGCCGCGCCAGCACCGACGCCCACCCCGACCCCACCTCCGCCCGCCTGGCCACCGGTTCAGCTCGGCAGCCGGCCGGCCGGTCACGCCCTCGGCGCCGACGCTGTCTGGGCGGAGTCCTCGCGCGATCTCCTTCGGCCCAGAACGGGCGGCGTCCAGGCCTGCGTCGCCTGTGGCCTCCCGGTCTCGGCGACGGCCCGCTTCTGCCGCCGCTGCGGGACGCCTCAGCACCGCGACTGATCCACGGCCCGAGGCTCGGCTCGTCCTCTGGCCCGGCAGAAAGGGGTCCTCGAGCAGATCCCGACAGCGCTCAGACCGGCGGCCGGTCCCTCCTCGGGGCTTCGACCTGGCCAGCGTCCGACAGGCTGACCGGCACCCCGGCCCCGTTCGGTCCGTCGCTCGTCCGGCCCGGCGTGCCGCGGAGGAGCCGCTGCCGGGTCCAGACCGCCCCGAGGAGGAGGACCTGGAAGGCGACCCCGAGCCAGACGAGGGCCCCGAGCAAGCCGACCATCGAGCCAAAGAGGGCGCCGACCCCGAGGAGCCACGATCCGAGGACCGCGAAGAGCTGCCCGATGACGGCGAGGACGAACCCCACCACGACCGCCGGTGGCGCCAGGGCCGACCAGGAGACCCGCCGGGTCGGCACCCACCGGTAGACGCCCGCCGCGACGAGGCTCAGGGTGACGACGACGAGTGCCGTCGAGGGGACGGCG
>FWPU01002674.1_pt1 | contig 48126 bp, 40 predicted proteins | sample 2228361 | NCBI WGS metagenome assembly FWPU01 (sample SAMEA103939777, study PRJEB20133) | metagenome
ACCCACCTTGACTAGTTGCATTTTCATCGTCTCCCTCCCCAAGCACGTTCTGGCGGTTATTTTACCATCAACGGTTTAGAGGGAGACTACCTGACATACAAAGAGGCGATTATCCATATGACGCGCGAGGCGATGGAGGATATCCTGCGCTATGCGCGTGCGGTTCCTGAAGAGAGGCTCACCTGGCGACCTGCAGAGCATGCGCGCTCGGTTCTGGAAATCTTGCAGGAGTGCGTGGCGATACCAGTGGTGATGCGACGCTTGCTGGAAGAACGCCCTCAACAGCCCATCGACATGAACGCCCCCTTTGCAGAAGCCAGCCAACTGAGGAGTGTAAGTGAATGCGAGCAAGCGATGCGTGAGAATACGGAGCGCCTCATCTCGGCAATTCAAAACACGCCGGAGAGCGACCTCCACAAGACAGTGATGTTCCCTTGGGGCGCTCCTGCCAGTGTCGCCCGCGTCATGGGGGCACACTATTGGAACCTCACTTACCACTTAGGGCAGATAGCGTACATCCAACTGCTTTACGGGGATACTGGCTACTACTAAAGAGTAGCACGGGCATCCTGCCCACAGGCTTGCTTGGGCGAGACGCCCAGGCTACAACAAGTAGCACGGGCGTCCCGCCCGTGTGAATCTCCTTCGCACAGACAGGAATATCTGTGCTACTGGGGCAAGATGCCCAAGCCACGCGAATAGAGAGACGCTCGTTATGCCCAGTCGGGTGTGGTAATCTTGGGCGCACGGCTCATATATTTGCGTGCCTCTTCGGGTGTCATGCTGGGGTTTTTATGGGACAGCCCGAACAGTTTGAGCATCTTGTAGAAAGCGTCGGTATTGCGCACAAGCCCGTGAAACTCCTCACGCCCAGGTCCGATGGCGGTAATCCATGTATAGTCTGCTGTATGGTGAGTGCTGTTCCAGCCGATGCCGTTGTAGTTCGCCAAGATACTGCCCAGAAGCCCCTGTAAGTTCGCCTGCCCACGATTCCATACAGGGGGCATCCGATTGGCGAGCGCACCTGCTATCGCATTCGCCTCTTCACCGTTTATTTCAATCCCAATCTGCTCCCGAATCACCGCGCGCACCTTGTCGGCATCCGCACCGCGCAGATGGGTCGGCAACAGCTCAAAGGAGCACTTCGATTCGGCTATGCGGGCGAACGCCTTATTGCTATGCTCATACTCCCCACCCAATCCGTACAAGCCCGGATTGGAGTTGCCGTGGTCGCTGGTGATGACCACGAGCGTATCCCCGCGTCGGGAGGCGAACTCGTGGGCGACCGCAACCGCATCATCGAAGGCGAGCTGGTCCCACAGGATAGCTGCCGCATCGTTGGCGTGCGCTGCGTGGTCCACGCGACCGCCCTCCACTTGGATCAGGAACCCATTCGGCGCGTCTGCGAGTAGCTCCAACGCCTTGCGGGTCATCTCGGCAAGAGTGGGCACATCCCGCTTCAGCTCGTCCGAGTGGATATGGTCGAGGGTGAACGGCAAGTGGCTACTGTAGAACACGCCCAGCACCTTGTCGGGTCGCTCGTTGCTTAGCACCGACTCGCGCTTCGTCCAGATAGCATAGCCTGCCTTGCGATACTCTTCTATTAGGTCGCGCTGGTCTTTGCGTCGGTCAGGAGCGAAATGGCGCACACCCCCGCCCATCAGCACATCGACCACATTCAGGTACTGCGTAGCGATGTCGTCCTCATCGTCGCGCTGGGGGTTGACCGCCGCAAAGCCTGCTGGGGTGGCGTGAGTAATGCGAGTGGTCGTCACCAGCCCGACCTTCTTGCCCGCCTGTTTCACGATGGGGGCAATCGGGGTCAGGCGCGTGCCATCAGGCAACACATTGATGGCACCGTTGAAGATACGGCTCCCACTACCCCACGCACTGGAAGCAGAAGCCGAGTCGGTCACCAGCGAGTTGAGCGACGCCATATCGAAAAAGCCAAGCGTCACCTCGGGGTCATGGAGTAGTTGATACCAAAACGCGCCCTTGCCCCGTACTATCTTGGAAAACTCGTCGGCAAGAGAGGGCACTCCTGCGCTCATCCCATCCGAGACCATGAAGATAATGTTCTTCACACGCCCTTCGTTTCGGTTGCCTGCGGTTTGGGCAGGCAGCAGTTTCGTCAGCGCTAAGCCCGTTGCGCCAGCAAACCCTAACCGCAAAACCTCCCGACGCGTCAGTTTCGCACTCATCGCAGTTCACCTGAAGGTAGGATACCCAGTTTCTCGGTTAAGGAGAGGTTAACCTGTTAGCAGGAATCGTCCTCTGCGTGGGGAAAGAGAAGGCGAAGAGGTGCACCATGACACGCGACACACTGCCAAAGGCGTTTCTACACAGTGTCCAGCAGTGGGGCGAGAAACCCGCTCTGCTGGTGAAGCGGGAGAAACAGTTCCGCCCGATTAGCTACCAAGGGCTGGGGCGCCGGGTGATGGCGTTTGCAAGGGGTTTGCACGCAATGGGCATACGATCGGGAGACCGAGTCGCCATCCTCTCGGAAAACCGACCCGAATGGGCAATCACGGACTGGGCGACCCTGATGCTGGGTGCGATTACCGTACCTATCTACCCTACCCTCACCCCAGCGCAGGTACAGGAAATCCTGCTCGATTCGGAGCCAAAGGTGCTGGTGGTGAGCGATAAACGCCAGATGAAAAAGGCGCAAAGCGCGATTGAGGGTACCGCGCTTCAAGTTTCGCTCATCACGATGGAACCTGATGAGAAGGGTGAAGTGCCCACGGTGGAACAGGTGCTCAACATGCCCTTTGAGCTGACCGAAAGCCAACTGCAGGAGATTGCCGAGTCGGTTAAGCCAGAGGACATCGCCACCTTTATCTACACTTCGGGCACTACGGGCGAGCCGAAGGGCGCGATGCTTACCCACCACAATTTCATTTCCAATATTTCCGCATGCCTTCAGGTGCTGGAAATCCAGCCGAACGACCTGTTCCTCTCCTTCCTACCCCTCAGCCATGTGTTCGAACGGATGGGGGGGCACTTCCTGCCTATCTACGCCGGGCTTACGATTGCCTATGCCGAGAGCCTCTTTACCCTTGCCAGTGATATCGTTGAAGTGAAGCCGACAATAATGCTGGGCGTTCCGCGCTTCTATGTGTCGGTGCAAGACCGCATTCTCAGCTCCGTACGAGAGCAACCGCCCTTGCGCCAGAAGCTATTTCATAGATCGCTGGCGGTCGGCAAGGAGTATTCGCGCTGTATGCGAGAGGGACGCTCCTGTCCCTTCACCATCCGCCTTTGGCACTCGATATTAGACAGGCTGGTCGGGCAGAAGATACGCGAGCGCGTCGGGGGACGATTGCGTTTCTTCGTGTCAGGGGGCGCCGCACTGCCCAAAGAGACCGCCGAATTCTTCCACGCCTTCGGAATCCTCATCTTGGAAGGCTATGGCTTGACCGAGACCTCACCCGTGCTCACGGTCAACCCCCTGCACGCTCCGCGCTTTGGCAGTGTGGGCAAGCCGATTCCCGGCGTGGAAATCAAGATTGCCGAAGATGGCGAAATCCTTGCACGGGGACCCAACATCATGCTCGGCTACTATAAGAAGCCTGAAGCAACCGCCCAAGCAATCGACCCCGATGGCTGGTTTCACACTGGCGATATCGGGCATATGGACGCGGATGGCTACCTCTACATCACCGACCGCAAAAAGGATATTATCGTGCTGGCAAACGGCAAGAATGTGGCACCGCAAAAACTGGAGAACCTCCTGCGCCAAAGCGAGTTCGTTCAAGAAGCCGTCGTGTTTGGCGACGGCATGAGTGCACCCGTTGCGCTCATTATCCCGAATATAGACACACTCAAGGCGTTCGCACAAGAACACGGACTGGACACCTCCGACCCCGCCCGCTTGGTCGAGCATGACCTCATCCAGAAGCACTACCGCCAAGAGCTGGAACGGGTGAACCGCGAGCTGGCAGACTACGAGCGCATCAAGGCGTTTCGGCTCGTGCCTACTCAGTTCACCATCGAGAGTGGGGAGCTGACGCCCACCCTCAAGGTCAAACGGCGCGTCGTCGCCCAAAAATACGCCAACCTCATCCAAGAAATGGCGCGCTAAGAGAGTGGGAACAGGTATACTCTTAGGGTAGTTAGGGGGTATGCACGATGGCGATTTCGGCATACGGTTGGATTGACCGACTGCGACCGTACCGAAGACGGTTGCGGATAGCATTAGCGTGGCGGTTAGGAGCGATTGGGGGTATGGTGGGCGCGCTCACGGGCACACTCCTGAGCCTGTTGGACTGGCGTGCGATTCTCCTCATACCCACCTATTGGCTTCCCTTGACGGTGGTGCTGGGAATCGTGGTGGGCGTGCTCTACGCGCTTCTCATCCGAGTGCCCGACAGTGCGGTTGCCCAGCTCATCGACCGACGCGCAGGGCTAAAAGACCGCGTCCAAACCGCTTTGGAGTATAATATCCCCCCGTTGACGGGGGGAATACAGGGGGGTACTGGCTCGCGTCTATTTGATGAGCCCCTGCTTGAAGATGCGCTGAACGCGCTCTCGGCGACGCGCCCTGCTGAGGTATTTCGACTACGGTTCGGATTTCCCCAGAGGCTGTTTGTAGGTGCAGTCGCGCTGATGGTGCTGATGCACTTTCTGCCCCAACTGTTGGCAGTGGCTATTCCCGAACGCCGTGAACAGCAGAAGGAGATTCAGCAGACCGCCAAACAGGTAGAGGAGGTGGCGAAGCCCATTCTGGAGGAGGCGAAGAAGCCCGACGCCGACGAACTTGCTAAGCGCATCGCCGAGAATGTGGAACTGTTTAACCGCCGCGCCCGCGAAGCGAAGATGGACAAGCGCGAGGCGCTCCTGCGCTACAATCAGTTGATGGAAGACGCCCGCAAACTGGAGCAGAAAACCGCCAAAAAGATGGAGCAAATCACCCAAAAGAGCCTCACTGCGGGCGAACAGCTCAAACAACTCGCCGAGAAGCACAACCAAGAGCTGAGCAACGCCATGCAGGGCTTGCAAGAACAACTGAATCAACTCCAACACCAACTCGACACCAGCAGAGGCCTGCAAGGGAGACCGCTCACCGCTCAGCAACGCACCGAACTTCAGAACCGCCTGCGCCAACTGCAAGCCACCATGCAGGCACTCCAAAACCCAACCGCCCAAAACCTGCAGAACCAGATGAACGACCTCCAACGCCAACTGGAAGAACTGCAGAAACAACTCCAGTCGGGCAAGGATGCTCAAGGCAACCCCCTCACCCAAGAGCAGATCGAGCAACTCAAGAAGCAGATCGAACAACTCCAGCAACAAATCCGTGCCCTGAAGCTCTCCGAGCAGGCACGCGAGTTCCTGCGCAAACTCTACAACGACCCCGCTTTCAAAGAAGCGATGGAACACCTGCGCAAACTCGCCGAAGAGATGCGCAAAAACCAGCAGAACCAGCAGAATCAGCAAAATGCCAACAACCAGCAGAACCGCCTCAGCCCCGAAGAGATAGAGAAACGGCTTCAAGAGCTGGAGAAAAAACTGGAGGAGCTTGCCGAGAAGTACAAAACCGATGAGCAAATCCACGAACTCGCCAAGCAAATCTTGGAACAGGTGAAACAGCTCAAGGAACTCAATCAGTGTCAAGGCGCATGTCAAGGGATATGTATGGGACTCGGCATGGGCTTAGGAATGGGCGGTGCGATGGGCACGAAGAACCCTCACGCTTGGGACAAGGGTGAATTCGTTGGTCAGCCCGAGATGTTCAATCAGGGCGATAAACAGCCCGAACTGAAGATACCGATGAAAGACACGCCCATCACGGGGTCGCAACCGCTTTTGCCTGGACCTGCGGAATACACCGAGTTTCAAGCCCCGCCCACCCCTGGCTCCAGTTCCGTGCCCCTTAACAAAGCCTTACCCACCTACCAGAAGAAGGCAGAGCAAGCACTGAGCCAGCAAAACATCCCGCCTGCCGAGCGCAAGCGGGTCAAGCGCTACTTCGAGTCGCTCCAATCGGGAGGCAAGTGAGATGGAAGACGGTAAGCAGGTCGCCGAGTGGTTTCGTCAGCAGTTTGAGGCGCTTCGCACCCAGATTGCACGCGTGGTCGTGGGGCAGGAGGAGGTCGTAGAGAATGTGCTGGTGGCGGTGTGTGCGGGCGGGCACGCCCTGCTGGAAGGAGTGCCAGGTTTGGGCAAGACCCTGCTCGTACGCACACTCGCGCAAGCACTCAACCTCCAGTTCTCGCGCATTCAGTTCACACCCGACCTAATGCCTGCCGACATCACGGGCACGAACATCTTAGCCGAGAGCGAGACGGGCGCACGCACCTTCGCCTTCCGACCCGGTCCGATTTTCGCCAATATCGTGCTGGCGGACGAGATTAACCGCGCCACACCCAAGACCCAATCCGCCCTGCTGGAGGCGATGCAAGAGCACGCAGTGACGGTTGGGGGCAAGCGCTATCCGCTTGAACCGCCCTTCTGGGTGCTGGCAACACAGAACCCTATCGAGCAAGAGGGAACCTATCCCCTCCCCGAAGCGCAGTTAGACCGCTTCTTCTTCAAGATACTGGTGGGCTACCCAACGCTGGACGACTTGCGCGAGATTATTGACCGTACCACAGGTGTCGAAACGCCCCAACCTGAGGTGGTGGCAGACCGTGAGACCCTGCTGAAGATGCAGCGCATCGTGCGGGAGGTGCCGATTGCGCGCCCTGTTCAGGACTTTGCGCTCAAGCTCATCGTTGCCACCCATCCGGGTTCGCCCTACGCTTCGTCAGAAGTCAATCGGTATGTGCGCTACGGTTCCAGCCCGCGTGGAGCCCAGACCCTCATCCTCGCAAGCAAGGTGTATGGGCTATTGGACGGACGCTATAATGTGGCGCGCGAGGATGTGATTCGCGCTCTGAAGCCCAGCCTGCGCCATCGCGTGCTCCTGAACTTCGAGGCGGAAGCCGATAGCATCACCCCCGACGCCCTGCTGGACATGGTCTTAGCGCACATCCAACGCACCGAGACAGAGCCCGTAAGGGTTTAGGCTGAATCTTAGTCGAAACTAACACCCACTGCCGAAGTTGAACAGCACCATCAGCAGGTCGGCGTCGTCTACTGCGCCATCGCAGTTTATATCTTCAGGTAGACCAGAGCCACTACTGCCGAAGGCGAATAACACCGCCAGCAGGTCGGCATCGTCCACACAACCGTTGTTATCCACATCGCCGTTGTGACTCTGACACGATGGTGCGGTATCCAACAAGAACGCCTCCTGTCGCCCCGTGCTGGCGTTGTAGCCCTCGCCCACAATAGAGCGTCCGTTGGACGAGATAGCGTACGCATACTCAAGACGAGAACCATCGGTTAGCAGGGAGGCATAGGTGATATTGAGGTCTTCTCTGCCTTGACCCTCTACCCAACGAAAAGCACGATTCAGACCGCTGGCGTTGAAACTCCAGCCAACAACCACCCTGCCATCCGCCGAGACATCCCTCGCCTGGCTCCGATTGCCACCGAATGTGCCCAGCCAGGTCAGGGCTTGTGCGTTCAGCAAGGCGAGAGTGCCAAAACTAATGCTTAGCACCGCAACAAACAACCCCCCTTCTGACGCACCGTGCACCTTGCTATATGTGTAATCGTGCACCTCATCGCTGTTTCACTCACCTTTCAAAGTTAGACATTCGCCGTTGCAGGCGCGTGTCCTACTTGTCACTCGTGAACCAAACCCAGCAAGATTGCGTATAATTAGGCAGGTCGATGAACAGTCTCCAAGTAAGTGGCATGCGTGCGCAGAGTTCAAGCCCGCCGTTAGTCATCTATCTTTCGGCATGGGTGGTGACGCTCTGTGCGATGTTGGTGGTGCAGTCTGCTCAGTTGAGTAAGTTCTCGCTTACTCCGTTCCTTGTGGTGTCCACTGCAGGTACACTTGTGAGCGCGTGGTTGAGTCGTTTCCAGCTCTCCGAGCTGGTGCGCGCCGTTCTTGGGTTTTTAGATGGCACCCTTGCCTTTCTTGCGATTACCGCCCAATCGTTCCTGAACGGGTTATTCGGCATCTATACCGACCCTTCGGTAGAGATTTACCTGAGTTTCTCCTTGTTGTGGTATTTGGTGTTGCGTTCGTGGATGATGGTATCGCTCCCTGCGGTTGCGTTTCAGAATGTGCCTGCGCTTGCGCTCTTTGGGCTGATAGCCACCTATGTGATGGCGAACAGTGTGCTGTGGTTCTTTGCCTGCTTTGTGCTGGCGATGCTATTCGCCTTAGCGGTGGGGCACTATGAGGAATGGCGCAACCTGGTCAAGAGTAGGTTTCAGCAGGTGTTGGTGTTTCCTCTTCTTAAGATAGCGTTGGGGTTCTGTGTGGCAGGCATCCTGTTTGGGACGGTGATGACCCCTCTGCTCTCCCTTACTTTTGGGCAACTCATATCGGGAATTGTGGTCGGGTTTCCTTTGCGTCCCCTTGCGAATGCCCCTACTGACCAATCTGCCCCCTCCCTTCAAGTGGGGGCAGGACCCACGGTGCTGAGCCAAATGCTCTTGATACGCGTGAAGCTGGAAGGGGATACTTACTATCCCTACCTCCGAATGGACACCTACGAAATCTACACAGGCAAGGGATGGAACCGCCGATTTAATAACTACCAGCGTCTGTTCGAAACGGAACCGAACCGCTTTGACTTGGAAGGGGTCTACCGATATGTGCCGCCTGGCAATCGCGTTCGTGCCGATGTGACAATAGTTAACGGGTGGCATCGTACGCTTTATGCTCCTGGTTTTCCTCTTCAACTCTCGGCGCCTGTTTCGCTTGTAGCCTTCTTGCGTCCTTCTGCAGTGCTCTACGCGCAGCCGCCCTTGCGAGCAGGCGAAGGCTACACGGTAATCGCTTATGCCCCTCCGAACGACCGCCGGATTCTGCGACGCACTCAGAGCCAGCTTCCAAGCCCGTTCAGGGCGCAGGTTTCGTTTATCCGTGAGCCTAATCAACGCATTCTCTCGCTTGTGAAAAGCCTGAGCGCTCAAGCTCCGACCGATTATGATAAGGTGATGGCATTCAAACGCTACATCGAGCAGAACGCGGTCTACAACCTGAACATCGAACCGTATCCCTCCGGAGTGGATGTAGTTGAGCATTTCCTGTTCGAGGCGAAAGAGGGCTACTGCATCGAGTTTGCCACGGCGTTGGCGGTGATGTGTCAGTATGCGGGGCTACCCGCGCGTGTCGTATCGGGTTTCATCCTGAAAGAGCAAGACCCTGAAACGGGCGAATATCTGGTTCGGGAAGCGCATCGCCATCTTTGGACGGAGGTCTATTTCGATGGGGTGGGCTGGGTAGCGTTCGATGCCACCGAAAATGCACGAGTGGTCGCGGAGCCAAACAGCGAGCTGGCGGGTTCAAATGACCCCTCGAGTAGACGCTCTCGGTTCTCGCTGGAGCGATTCCTTATCGACTCGGCAATCGTGCTGGGCGTGCTCTACCTTCTGTACACGCTGGGAGGCTCCTCTCTGTTTGCTCTGCGAATGCGGGGGCAACCCCGTGAAACTCGGTTCCAAAGGGTGCGCTCTCAGATCTATGCACAACTGCTCTTCTGGCTACGCTTGGCAGGGATGCCTGCACCCAAGCTCGGGCAAACGCCTGCAAACTACCTGAACTCTGTCGCGCCGAGGCTCAAACTGCGTAGTCCGCAGGCGGGACAGGTCGTTGAAGACCTCATTCCTTCCCTGATGCGACTGCTCTATGCCCGTCCTCAAATTGCGGAACTCGAACAGGATGGGGTACGGGAAAAGCTTCGTGCCCTAAAACGCATTCTACGGCAGGAAATCGGCTGGGGTCGGCTAATCTTAGAACTGCTACGCATAGGGTGGCAACGGGCATATGGAGAACCCGTCTCAATTGTACACTCAGCTCAGGGATGAGCATTTCCGCTCACCTGCCTCTGTCTATCTGATGGAGGGTGAGGAGGGGGTGCTTCGGCGCGAGTTTCTGATGCGCTTGCGCCGTGCCCTTTCGATCCAGCCCGGCTCTCTCGATGAGTCGGTGCTGGATGCGCGCGAGACGCCCCTTCAGTCCGTTCTCCTACAAGTGCAGATGGCGCCAATGGAGAGCGAACGACGATTAGTTATCCTCAACGCGGTCGACCGCTACTCTGCAAACGACCACAAAGCCATAGCGGAGTTCCTACCGAAAATCCCGCCTTTCACCTGCTTGGTGCTTGCCACCAGCATCGGAGGCGACGACACCCTGCCCAACACCGCCAGTTGGCAAGCTCTGGTGAAAGCCGTCGCCAAGCACGGCAAAGCGCTCCAGTTCAAGCCTCTCAAGGGGGAACCCCTTGTCAAACGGCTGATTGCAGAGGCAGAAGCTCAGGGCAAACATCTGACTCGCGAGCAGGCGAACCTCTTACTGGAACTGGTGGATGGGGTCGCAGAGCGCGCCCTTAGCGAACTGCAGAAGGTCATCCTCTATGTCGGCTCTCAGCCCACCATCACGAATGCCGACATCCTGCAGGTGGTGAGTCCATCCCAACAGGCGCAGGTGTTTGCGCTGGTGGATGCGCTGATTGCGTGCGATGCACCGACCGCCTTACGCCAACTGCAGTTGCTATTCCAGACTGGCACGCCCCAGCACGAGACGGCTCTTAAAACGCTGGGGCTAATCGCACGCCAGTACCGCATCCTGTGGAGCGCACGCACCCTGCTGGAATGGAACCAGCGTCTGGACAAGCCGAACCAGATAGACCCTAATTTGGCACAAAAATTGCTCAGGGAACCCGATGTGCTTCAGATTCTGTCCAAACAACCGTACTTGCGTGAGCGTATTCAAAAACAAGCCGAGCGTATCACTTGGAGCCAGCTCTGCTATGCTTTTGAATCGCTCAAATCGGCGGACTTTGCGCTCAAGGGCTTACAACCCAGTGTAAATCCTGCCGAAATTATGGAACGACTCATTATCAAACTCACCACGAGTGCGAACTAACTGCGACCGAGACAAGGGAGGAAATCGAATTTGGTGAAGCGTGTGGCGCAGAATCCGATAATCACACCGGAGGCAGTTCCGCCTTCGGAACCTGACATGGAGGTCGTTGGCGCCTTCAACCCAGGTGCCATCCGCTATGGGGACGAGGTGTTCCTGCTGTTGCGAGTAGCCGAACGCCCCATATTAGAAGATGAAGACCAGTATGTGGGCGTACCCGTGCTGAATTTAAACCACTCCGATAGCCGACGCATCGAAATCTTGCGCTTCCCTCGTCATTCGCCCCTAACCGACCTCAGCGACCCACGCGCTGTGAGCTACGAGGGGCGAATCTATCTCAGCTCTATCTCGCACCTGCGCTTGGCGCGCAGTCGCGACGGAGTGCATTTCACCGTTGACCCCGAACCGACCCTGTTCCCCGAAACTCCGTACGAAGAGTTCGGGATCGAGGATTGCCGTATTACGCAAATCGAAGACACCTACTATATCACCTACACTGCGGTTTCGCGCTACGGAATTTGCGTGGGGCTGGCAAGCACTCGCGATTTCAAGGAGTTCAAGCGCCACGGGCTTATCCTGCACCACGAGAACAAGAATGTGGTGCTGTTCCCGCGCAAGGTGAACGGGCGCTATGTGGCGATGCATCGCACCGCCGCCACCCCTTTCAACGGTCCGAATATGTGGATTACTTACTCTCCCGACTTGGTGAGCTGGGGCGACCACCAGTTTCTGATGGAGCCACGCCCTCATAGCTGGGATTCGCGCCGTATCGGGGCAGGCGCGCCCCCCGTGGAGACTCCAGAAGGCTGGTTAATTGTGTATCATGGGGTCAATGCAAAGGATGGCTACTGCGCAGGGGTTGCATTGTTAGACTTGGAAGTGCCTCACCGCGTCATCCGCCGTTCCGACGAAGCCCTGATTGCCCCCACAGAGGATTACGAGGTCAGCGGGTTCTTCGAGCGGGTGGTGTTCCCCACAGGGCTGGTGCCGATGGACGACGGACGGTGGATGGTCTATTATGGGGTCGCCGACCGTTCCGTTGCGGTAGCAGAAACCACCATCGAGGAGCTGCTGGCGGTAGCAAAGGGCGAACTGGTGGGCTCTAAATGAGGTACAATTAACTCCCGCGCCCGGGTGGCGGAACGGTAGACGCGGGGGACTTAAAATCCTCTGGGGCAACCCGTGCGGGTTCGAATCCCGCCCCGGGCACCAAAGAATCCCCCAAGCGATTAGAGGCTTTCAGGGTCTACTCCCAGCTCACGGAGTTTCTGAGCCAGCTGTTCAGCACGCTGACGCTCTTGCTCAGCACGCTGACGCTCCAGTTCGGCTTGGCGTTGTGCCTCCGCCACCTTCTGCAACAACGCTTCCTGGAGTTCCACTAAGTACTGGAACGGCTTCCCTTCGCTATCATATACCCCTATCTCGTCCTCGCTTCCGCGACCGAACCGAATGCCCAATAACGGGCTTACCCAGCCCTCCATCTGCTCTATCGGCTTGAGCGATTCCCCTTGCCGAATCGCACCCTGCCACTCCCCCGTCTCGGGGTCATAGATGTAATACTCTTGAACCCCGTATCGGTCGTAAAACGCGAACTTCTGCCCCATTTCCACCCAAGTGTTGCCAGGAGACAGCACCTCAAACACCACTTGGGGCGCAACGCCTCCCTCTTCCCACTGTTTGTAAGAGCCGCGATGCCCCTTAGGTCTGCCAATCACGACCATTACATCGGGGGCTGTGCGAATGTCTGGTCGCCCCTCTACGGGATACCAGAAATGGTCGATCGCCACGAACACATCGGGGCGGTGGCGATAGAGGAGGTCTAAGTTCTCCTTAAGCGTAATCATCGCCTGGGCTTGCTTTGTGTTGTTCGCCATCGGTTGCCCGTCCGTTTCGGGATAGACGATTTCGGGTTTCGGTGGTGCGGTCTGCATTCCTGCTCACCCACAGGAAGTATACCTCAAGTGCCACTCATGGAAGTCATGCTTGACTTTCAGATAGGTCTGTGCCATATCGGCTGTAAAGCCACGATACAATCACCAAAGTAATGCCCAACCCTGCGAAGGTGAAGGTGCGATAGGGCATCTGCAGGTAAGCGAGGTCGAACAGGAAAAGCTTGAAGGCTGTAATGGTGAGAGTTCCCAACCCGAGTAGTCGCATTCCACGCGAATGGTACAGCACGCCCCCTATTAGCAGGAGAATGCCCAGCAGAGTCCACTCCAGCGACACCAACATCGGCGCAAGCGGACTATCAGGCTGACCGATAAGCTCAAAGTAGTAGTAGGTCTCCATCGTCACCAACCATACCGCACCTCCCAGCGCGCCTAACCCCCCCAACACCGCAACACCCAGAGGGGGGAACAGCCTATCCAAAGGGGATTGCGGTTCCCGCAGGGTGAACCACCGAGCAACAAGCGCATTGACCGTCATCCCTACTGTCCAACTCAGGAGCGCAATCCCGCGCTCATTAAGCACCACCCGCTTCAGGCTCGGCTCTTCAGCGATTGCACTGAGAGTGTACATCGATGCAAGAACCCACATCACCAGCCCCAGCCCGTACAGCAGACGACTACGGTACCCCATTCCAAGCGCAACCAGAACAGTCGCCTCAAGGTTCCATAAGGGCACAGCCACAGGCGTCTCGAACTGCACAGGAATGGCGATCGTTAGAAGCAGGATGCCCAGCGTGGCGAACCCACCTACTAACACCCCATCGCTTGACACCCACCGATAGACGCCCCAAGCAAGCAGGAGGTAGAAGATGCCTGCTCCCATTAGGAATGCTGCGGGATAAACTCCCAGCAGGGGCGCCACTACCCCCTGAGCGACAGGTACATACAGCAGGGTCGCCACCGCCAGAAAGGCGATATCTGCATCAGAGGAGGGCATCCGTCGGGCGAACACCTTTCCCAACACCGCAAGTAGAAACAGCCCATAGTAGAGGCTAAGGAAACCGAACATCATCCCGCGTAGAGGCTCTTGAAAGTGGAGAACCCCCCATCCTGTCAGCACGACCCAAGTCGCAAAAAGGCAGAGCCAGCGCTGGAACTCCCAGTTATTGCGTGCGGATACGCTCAGTAGCCCTGCATTCAGGATAGCGAGATATACGAAAAAGCCAAGCGGACTGCCCGTGCCCTGTTCAGAACTCAGCACGACAGGGGTCAGAAAACCGCCTACCCCCGCGAGGGTCGCCAACAGTTGGGAATTGCGCCCGACCGCCAGTCCCATCCCCAGCACTGTCGTCACCACCATCAGCACGAACGCCAGTTCGAAGGGCATTACATCATAGCGTTGCAAGCCAGCCCAAGTCGTCAGGTACAGGATTGCCAATCCTGCTGAAAGCGCGCCATCTACGAACCAGCCTGCCGAGCGCTGGCGAGAGAACCAGCCAAGTCCAATCAGCACAAATCCGCCCACATAGCCAATCATCAGGCGCGCCCACGGTCCCAGCCGTATCCACGCCCAGCTCAGGAAAAAGACCGTCGCCAGAAAGAGCAGAGCAATCCCTATCCAGAGAGCGACCTGCCCGCCCAGCGTGCGTTCCAGATTGCGCACCGCAGTCTCCTCTTCAAGCCCAAATAGGTGAGCAGGCTCTGGACGGGGAGGAGCGAATGGGGGGATGGGTTGAGAGCGATCGATCGGTGGGGATTCTGCCATCGGGGGTACGGGTGGTGGAGGTGGAACAGGAGGGGGCGGAGGCACTATCGGTGGAGTAGATACCATAGTAGAGGCAGGCTCTGAAGGTGCGGGTTCAGAAGGTTGAGACTCTGTAGGTGGGGGCTTCGTAGGGGTAAGCTCCTGCTCCAAACGCGTCACCGCATGACTAATAGCGCTAAGGAGTCGCTTAATCAGCTCCAGCTCCTTCCGCACTTCCTCATCATGAGGCGAGTGTGCCATTCAATTACACCTCCCGTGAGGGTTGTTGCTCCCTCGTTTCAGTATACCTTCAATTATGCTTTTAGGTTCCCCAAGGTGGGATGGGAACGGGTGGGCGGTAGGTACAATTAGCGCGCTATGAGCCTCACAGTACGCCAGATAGTTTCTGCACTCAATCGGATTGCGCCACCTGAATGGGCACTTCCAAACGACCCTATTGGGCTTCAGGTCGGCTCACTCGACCAACCAGTAGAGCGCATCTTAGTAGCCCTTGACCCAGACCCACGCACAGTGCATCAGGCGCGTTATCGGGAGTGTCAACTGCTCATTACCCATCATCCCCTTCTGTATCATCCTCTGAGGCGGATTGCGTTCGATGACCCTATCGGGCAGGCAGTGCAAGCACTCTGCGAGGCGAAAATCGCCCACATAGCAGTCCATACGAACTGGGATACTGCGCCTGGCGGGGTGAACGACGCGCTGGCGCATGCCGTCGGGCTGAGTGAGGTGCGCCCCTTCGGCAAGGGAGCTGAGGTTGCGCAGTATAAGGTGGTGGTGTTTGTGCCGACAGACTATTTAGACCCCGTGCTGGACGCTATGGCAGATGCAGGAGCAGGCATTATTGGGCTGTATCGTCGATGCGCCTTCTATCATCACGGCACGGGCACTTACGAGCCGATGGAAGGAGCGAACCCATTTCAAGGTCAGGTGGGCAAGCGCGAGCATGCCGAAGAGATGCGCTTGGAGGTGTTAGTGCCTGCCCATCATCTGGACGCAGTCATAGAGGCGATGGTGCGCACCCACCCGTATGAAGAGGTAGCATACGATGTGTACCCGCTTCATACGCCTCAGGTGTATGCGCTTGGGCGCGTGGGGGTGCTTCCCCGCCCGATGCGCGCAGAAGAGTTGCGCGACTATCTAACAGAGCGATTGAACAACCCCTATGTGCGCCTCTATGGGAAGCCGGGCGCCGTTATCCGCTCGCTGGCGGTCGTGGGAGGTTCAGGAGGCGACTATCTGGCGCAGGCAAAGTCCGCCCACGCAGAAGCACTGCTCACGGGAGAGGTGCGCCATCACCACACTTGGGAAGCATGGGCGCGCGACATCGTGCTGTTCGAGGGCGGACATGCGGAAACGGAACAGCCAGGTGTTGTGGCACTCGCTCAGCGACTCCAAGAAGCACTGCCACCCAACTCCGTAGAAATCCTCGTTGCAGAGGGTTGAGGGGTACAATTCAGGCTGTGAACCAGTACCGAGTGCTGATTGTGGACGACGAACCTGTGATTCGGATGGATTTGCGCGCCATGCTCGAATCGCTGGGGCACGAGGTAGTAGCAGAGGCAGATAATGGAGAGACTGCGCTCGCATTAGCCCGCACCCTACAGCCCGACCTCGTGATTGCGGACATCATGATGCCCGCCATGGATGGGATTGAACTTTCGCGCCGACTCGCCAAGGAGCGGATTGCGCCTGTGCTGATTCTAACTGCCTACAGCGAACAGGCGATGATTGAGGGGGCAGATAAGGCGGGCGTGCTGGGCTATCTCGTGAAGCCGTTCCGTGAGGCAGACCTCGCTCCTGCCATTCAGATTGCAATCAGTCGATACCGCGAACTGCGTGCTATAGAAGAGCAGATGGTCAACTTGGAGCGTGAGATGCGTGCCCGTCGCACCATCGGCAAGGCAAAGCGCCTGCTCGCTCAGAAGTTGGGGATTTCAGAAGAGGAGGCGTTCCGCAAACTGGTCACAACGGCTGAGACCGCAGGCAAAACCCTTGTCGAAGTGGCGGAAGCCGTTCTCTTAGCCCATCAAGTACAGCCCGATGGCGAGTAGCCTTAGCCAGAGACGAGAAACCGTCTCCCCACCCGCCAACCGTGCCAACCGTCGAACAGAAGCAGAAATGCGCCCTGAACCACTACCGCCCATCCAAACCCTACCAACATGCGGTTGGCTACATCCCAACGCGCCAAAGCCACCCCAACTGCGATGTAGAGGATGTCCAACCCGAAGTTAATCCACAGCAAGCGGTAGAGTTGGCGTGCCCAACTACGCACCGTCTCCGCATCGGCATTTTGGCGTGCTTTATGGCGAACACCTCGCAGAGCAAAGAGCGCAATCAGGGCGTTGACCACCGCCCAAGCCAGAGTCATGCCTCCAAACGCACGAATCGCCTCACGCGTGCTCAGCATCATCGCCACCCCAACACCCCCGCACAATCCCGCCCACACCAGAAGCTGGTACATCATGCGCCTTTGATAAACCAAAAAGGGGCTCATACTTGGGGTTATACCCTACTCCCTTGTCTCTTCCCCACAGCGGCTGAAGGGTACATAACATTAGATTAGCCTTCACCCGCCCCCTGATAAGAGTTCATCAGATGGGTTCAATTTCAGGTGCGAACCCCCTACTTTTCTGCAAGGGTTTCATCCCCCCTCCTGTAGGTTCCCCCCGCTTACGGCTGACAAGGGTACACAAGATGGGTTCAGTTTCGGAGGCGAACGCATACTTTTCCGCAAGAGTTCCACCCCCCTCCTGTAGGTTCCCCCCGCTTGCGGGGGGAACCACTCACTTTTTTTTCGGTTCCCCCCGTTGACGGGGCAACCTTCCCCCTGTGTCTCGGTTCCCCCCGTTGACGGGGCAACCTTGCTTTCTTCTCGGTTCCCCCCGTTGACGGGGCAACCTTGCTTTCTTCTCGGTTCCCCCCGTTGACGGGGCAACCTTGCTTTCTTCTCGGTTCCCCCCGTTGACGGGGCAACCTTGCTTTCTTCTCGGTTCCCCCCGTTGACGGGGCAACCTTGCTTTCTTCTCGGTTCCCCCAGTTGACGGGGCAACCTTGCTTTCTTCTCGGTTCCCCCAGTTGACGGGGCAACCTTGCTTTCTTCTCGGTTCCCCCCGTTGACGGGGCAACCTTGCTTTCTTCTCGGTTCCCCCCGTTGACGGGGCAACCTTGCTTTCTTCTCGGTTCCCCCAGTTGACGGGGCAACCTTGCTTTCTTCTCGGTTCCCCCCGTTGACGGGGGGAACCTTAAGGAGGGGGGAACTGTTGCTCAGGACACCGTAACACAGAGCAGTTCAGTCGGAACATTCCTCACAAGGACCGCGTGTGCAGGATTGAACCTCCTCGTGGGGGTCGTAGTCAGGGCGGAAGAGCCACGGATTACAACCGTCCCACCACATGTTGCCTGGATAGCCCTGTGCGTTGTACTGTGTGTACGGGTCGGTGCGCCAGTTCGTGTCTGCGGGGGCGATCTGGGCACCCAACCGACGCCACTTCGCACTGCCATCTGCATGCACGAACAGCGCACCCTGCGAGTGAATCCACATCGTGCCATCCAGCGCAAACATCGTACCGCGCGGATAGGGGTCGTTCGGCACCCCACGCAGGCAACTGAAGTACCGACATGGGCGGTTGGGGTTCGTACACACGAGGGAAGGGTTGGAAAGGGCGAACCCCTCAATCCCTGCTTTGCCTCGCCCCTCCCATACCATCGGCAGAGAAGAGGGACATACTACCTGCGCTTGGCTTAGGCTGTGCAAAAGCCCGTTGTAGGTATAACTCACCCGCACAGGCTGAGTGCGTGGTGTGTTATAGTCTGGCACATTCGGCAAGCGTCGATACGCAACTGAAGCGCACGCGTAGACCCCATAGCTCTTGATGTAGGGTTGCGTGCTACTCGCCCAGTGCATTTGATAGACTGTATGAAGTGGGCTACCTGGCGGTGCGCTCGGACGCCAGTCGGATGGAACCGCATGGTAGCGATTCCAAAGCCAGTTGCCTGTGCCTCCCTCCCGACCGAAGGCGAGCGGGTAGGTCTCCTCATAGTCGCTGAGATACGCCATAAACGCTAAGCCGACCTGCTTGGTGTTGCTGGTGCAGGCGGTTTGGCGTGCCTTCTCCCGTGCGTTGGCAAACACAGGAAACAGGAACGCTGCTAAGATAGCGATAATCGCTATCACGACCAGAAGCTCCACCAGTGTGAAAGCAGTTTTTCGCATCGTTTGTACCTCCTGAATCGGTTTTTGGTCGCCCCTGTTGAACAGAGGGTCAGCAAAAGTGTTGAAAACGCACCTACGCATAATGCGTAGGGCATAGGGAGTTAGGCACGACTCGATTCAGGAGGGGCACGCGGAATAGAGCGGGAGTAGGGAAAATCGAGAGAGGGACACCCCACCTCACCAGAGAATCTCTGCCCCTGCAGGCTTTGGGGATATGCCGAATCGTTATCGGGGAGTAGCCCCGCGCAGAGCTTGGGAATTGGGAGAGTGCCCTCTGCAAGGCGGTCAACAGGCTGAGGTTGTAGGGGATGACAGATGATGCAGGCTTCGCATGCATCGGTTTCGCAACCATCGGGAACCGATAGGGCATAGTGAGAAGGGGATTCGCAGGCACACGCATTCGCAAGGGGAACGCAGACTAACAGACACCCTACCACCCCGACCAAAGGTGCTAAGCCCAACCACCATCCGACAAGGTGGAGAACCCCGCGTGTGAAGGGGCACTGCCTCATCATATGAAGTATACCACACTCACCTGCAAAAATTTCGGAGATTTGCCGACAATAAGGTATAGTCCGACGAAAATGCGGGTTCAAACGCTTGGCTCGGTGCAGGATGGAACACAAGTGCGGTTAACCACCGTAGAGGGGGAACCCCTCTGCGAGACCCTCTATTGGTCGTCCGACGGGTTTGGGGAATGCTCTGTGGATAAGCCAGTTGGTATCGCGTTCCCTATCGAACTTCCCTCGATTGGGCGTGTCTACCTGTGGGCGAACAACCGCTCCAGAGGCTACCACGCTCAGCGAACGCCCATCATACTGGAGCAGGAACTGGTGCGCCATTACCTCAGCCAAGTGTCTGAGATGAGCGCAAAGTATGCGCGCAAGAAGGTGCCCACCGACACAGTAGAGCATTCTCTCCAACAGGCGAAGCAGGCAGACCCCAACGACTGGCGCACTCAGCTGAATGCCGCTGTGCAAGCGGGGGAGACTCTCGTCAGCACGATTGCCCGCACGCGCCTCAGCAGAATGGGCGGTCGTGGGGTCTTTCTGTTGGGTATAAAACTAAACACCCCTCAACTGCCCAACTTGACACCGCAAGGCAAAAATCCGTTCAATATGCTCGCCATCTCTCTCGATAACGAAGCGGATTGGACACCTGTGCTCCAGACTGCCCAACGGGAGCGAATGGTGGTCAGAGGCGAACGAGTGGTCACCCCAGAGCGAGTGTGTCAGTGGTACGCACAAGGGTCGCCTTCCCAAGAGTCGATAAGCGACTATCTCCACAACACGGTAGGACGCTACCGAGGGGCAATCCGCTATTGGGACATCGGCACGCATATAGAGCAGTGGACTCCAGAGCCGTTTCGGAACATCAGTGCGCTCGCCGAGTTCCTCACCCTCCTATGCGAAATGGCGCGCACGCTTGACTTTGGGATAGTGCGCCTGTTAGCGGTGTCCCACAGTCTTTATTATCGCAGAAGCGGGCTTTCTCTGTTGCGCCAGTTAGTGGATGCGAATGTGCCCTTCGAGGCGGTTCACCTTACCCTTCACTGGCATGACGGCGACCTGTTCTGCTTTGATAACCTCATTGAGCAGTATGGCGATTTAGGCAAACCGCTCTACTTGACAGTTGTGCTCCCTCCCGAAGAGCGCACTGCGAATAGTTTCTGGCGCGCTGAACCTGAGCAGTGGTTCGAGCAGGTGTGTCTGATTGCCCTCAGCAAGCCGTTCGTAGTGGGAGTGACCTTTCCCGCCTATGAATCGTCGGAAGCAGGCAAAAACAGCACCCTTCCCCACGGGGGCATGTTTCGCCCTGAGGGGCATCCCAGCCTCTACTGGCATCACCTGCAGAAACTACGATAGCCTAAGCACCCTGCTCTAACCCACCAATCCCAGAGGATGGCATCGGTTCGGGGCGCGGACAGGTGCTTTCCAGCAGGATGTGCCGATTCTGCTCGGACGACTCGTTAAAAGCGAGCATTGCATCCAGCACATGGTAAGCCAGTTGCCCGCTAACACGATGGGGACGCCCCTCCGCTATCGCCTGAATCATGTCGGCTAACCCGAGACTACGATACTGCTCTGCATAAGGATGGGTGTGGGGTATCTCCTGCCATTCACTTTCGCCACGCCTTCGTAGGAGAACCTTGCCCCCAAAGCCGTTGGGGTCGGGCACAGCGAGCGTGCCCTCCGTGCCGTAAACCTCAATCCACGGCAGTCGGTGCACCACCACATCGAACGACATCACAAGCGTAGCAATCGCCCCATTCGCAAACTGGGCAGAACCCGTGATATGGGTGGGAGTCTCCACCGTAATCACCTGCCCTCGCTTTGGCTCACTGATGATGGTACGGGTGGGGCGTGTGATTCGGCTAATGCCCGCCACCCGCTGGATAGGACCCAATAGGTTCACAAGCGCAGTAAGGTAGTAGGGTCCCATGTCGAGCATCGGTCCACCACCAGGTTTATAGAAAAATTCGGGGTCGGGATGCCAACTTTCGTGTCCGGGCGAGAGCATGAAAGCGGTTGCGCCCACTGGCTCCCCGATAGCTCCTTCGTCGAGCAGTTTTCGGCAGGTCTGATGTCCCCCACCGAGAAAGGTGTCGGGGGCGCACCCAACGCGTAGCCCCTTCGCTTGGGCTAACACTAAAACCTCGCGCGCCTCCTCACGGTTGATGCCGAACGGCTTCTCGCAGTAGACATGCTTGCCTGCCTCTAATGCCCGCTTGTTGAGTGGGGCGTGCGCTTGGGGGACAGTCAAGTTCAGGATAACCTCGATTTCGGGGTCGTCCAGCATCTGGTCGACGGTGTACACTTTGGCAATCCCGAACTCTTCGGCTCGCGCCTGTGCCCGTTCAGCAATCGCATCCGCAACCGCTACCACCTCAATCTCTGGAAACCGTTGAGCCACTCTCAAGTAGACGCCACTGATGTTGCCACATCCAATCAGCCCTACCTTCATCGTTTTACCCCTTTGCAAAAGCACTTAGCACGACGCGTCGGGAGGTAGCCCGCATCACCAGCAGACATTGCCTACCCTCGCCCTTTGGGTCGCCCATGCGCACTACGAGGGGCATTTCACGCCGAAGCGTGCCGATGCTCGGCAGTCCCGTACGCCAGACAGGGTAGATACGCCTATTCTCACGCAACTCCAGCTGAGCGATACGGTCGGGAGCAATCCCATACACGCGCACTGGCTCCTTTGCGTCCGCACGGAACTGGCATATCGCACGATAGCCCGCTGAATAAAAACTGCTCCACTCCTCTGCTTTGCGCGGAATCTCCATCACGAGACTGCGCACAGTGCCTTCGTAAACCGATTCAGGATTGAGGAACACATTATCATCCTCTACGGGCTTTTCGCTGATGAAGTAGACGGGGCGCAGGCTTTCGTGGTCGAAGCAGATGATGCGGTCGATGCCCTCCTCATCCACCACGCGCCCAATCGGCACTTGCCTTGTGGGAATGATGGGAGTAAACTGCTTGCCGTCTGTCTCCCAGCCCGTGCCGTCCGTGTAGAGGATATGTTTTCTGTTTGGGGCATTCGAGAGGCAATAGAGGTCGCGTTGCATTAGGTGGCGAGTCTCTCGGTGGAGATTCCATTTGCCGTTCTCCCACACCCATAGCCGAACATGCTGGGGGTGGAGCGTAGCGAGATAGGGAGGTTGCTTGGGCAGAACGAGCGTATCGAAGCTGAGCGTATCGGCTTCCAGCGTTTCCTCCCACACGCGTCTGAGTGCCATACTTCGATTGTACCTATATCGCCAATCGTTTTTGCAATCGATTGCGCAGGTAGATTGCCACCGCGTTCAGGCTCAATAGCAACGCTAACAGCACGACAATTCCCGCTGCAGCGTTCTGGTGGAAGCCTTGCTGAGGGCGCGAAATCCATTCGTAAATCTGGACGGGCAGAACCGTGAAGGGTGCAAACAGCCCATCGGGAAGCGCTGCGATATAGGCAAACGCCCCTACCACCAACAGGGGAGCCGTTTCCCCTACTGCTCGTGAGAGCGCCAAGATAATCCCGGTCAATACCGCTGGCATCGCCACCGGCAACACCGAATAGCGCACCGTTTGCCATCGGGTGGCTCCCAGTGCGAGCGAGCCATAGCGCAGGCTATCGGGCACTGTGCGCAACCCCTCGCGCGAGGCAGTGATAATCACAGGCAGGACGAGCAGGGCAAGCGTGCACGCACCTGCCAGCAGACTGCGGTCCATCGTCAGGGTACGCACAAACACTTGCAAGCCGAGTAGTCCGTAGATGATCGAGGGCACGCCTGCCAAGTTGGTGATGTTAATCTCAATCAGCCGTGTCCACCAGTTGCGTCGGGCAAACTCCTCCAGATAGATGGCTGCGCCCATACCGATTGGGATGGCAATCACGGCAGTCAAGAGCATTAGATAGAAACTGCCCACCAGCGCCGCCTTAATCCCTGCCTTTTCGGGGTGGCGGGAGGCATACTGAGTGAAGAAGTCCCATCCCAAGCGGGCATAGCCATCCAACAGGATTTTCACGAGGAGCACGGCGAGAATGACCATCGCAAGTAGCACAATCAGCGCGCCGACCACTTGGAACAAGGCTTCGCGTCGGTACTCACGCGCCCGCCAGCGCGCCGAATCGACCTGTGCAAAAGCGTTCTCTCTCATACGCGTGCCCCCTTGTAGCGCCGTCGTATCGCCTCACTAACGAGGTTCAACGCCAGCGTTATCAGAAATAACAACAGTCCCACCGCAAAAATTGAGTAGTATTCCATCGTGCCGTGAGGTACATCCCCCGCCGTAATCCGCACGATGTAGGTGGTCATCGTCTCAACTGCTCGTAGCGGATTGAAGGTGAAGTTCGCCTGCTGACCCGCTGCAATCGCAACGATCATCGTCTCGCCCACTGCGCGCGAGATACCCAAAATGAAGGAGGCAGAGATACCCGATACCGCAGCGGGCACCACCACGCCCCAAGTGGTCTGAAATCGGGTTGCGCCTAACGCTAACGAGGCATAGCGCAGGCTGTTGGGAACTGCATAGAGGGTATCTTCGCTTAGTGAGGCAATCGTGGGCAGAATCATTACCCCCATCACCAAGCCCGCAGAGAGCGCATTAAACCCCTCCAAGCCCGGAATGAACCGCTGGAGCAGAGGCGTAAGAAAGGTGAGCGCAAAATAGCCATAGACCACCGTCGGAATACCCGCCAGCACTTCCAAAGTGGGCTTCACCACTCGTCGTACCTTCGGATTGGCGTACTCGCTGAGGTAGACCGCCACCAGAAGCCCCAGCGGTCCCGCAAACGCTATCGCTATCAGCGAGGTGAGCAAAGTGCCTGTAACAAGCGGGAGCACCCCGAACGATTGAGGTTCAAACAGAGGCGCCCACACCGTGCCCGAGAGGAACTCTATCGGGTTTACATGCACGAAGAACCCCAGACTCTCCGAGATGAGAATAACCACGATAGCAATCGTGGTCAACACGCCGATGCTGGCGCATAGGAAAAGCAAGCCGTGCATCAGTTTCTCTTGAATTTGCACGCGCCTGCGATAGGTGGCTCGCGTTGGTACATTCACGACAGCATGAGTATAGGTATGCTCGCTCTCCTCGACTTTATTGACCGCCACCTGCACTCTCCTCCTCAAGGCGATAGAGGTCTTGCAGTTTCACGCCCACCTGAGAGCCATGCGCCCCAAAGGCGGAGCCTGTAATGCGCCTTTCCAGACGCTCCTTCATCAGGGCATACATCTCCTCAGGCAGAGGCACATAGCCGACCTCCTGCGCCAGTTTGCCTGCGTTAGCAATATAAAACTCCACGAACGCCTTCACCTCAGGGCGTTCTAATGCCTTCACATTCACATAGATAAACAAGGGGCGGGCAAGGGGCTGATAGGTGCCATCTATCACGGTCTGAGAACTCGGAACTACTGGACCGTTTCCGTTATCAATCCCAATCACCTTGAGTCGGTCTTTATTTTGCTCGTAGTATGCCAAGCCAAAATAGCCTAATCCACCCTCGTTCGTTGCCACACCCTGCACTAAGATGTTGTCATCTTCGCTGGCAGTGTAGTCAGATCGGCTCGCCTTTTCTTTGCCTACTACGGCAGCGGTGAAGTAGTCGAAAGTGCCCGAATCGGTACCCGGACCAAACAGCACCAGCGGTTTATCGGGAAATGAGGGGCGCACTTGAGACCATTGGGTAATTTTCCCCCGTGCCTCTGGCTCCCAAATCTTTTTCAGTTCCGCAACAGTAAGCGAGTCACACCAGGTGTTCTTAGGATTCACCACAACTGCGAGCGCATCATAAGCAATCGGTATCTCAATATACTCGATGCCGTTCTTCTTGCACGCTTGGTCTTCCTCTTCGCGAATGGGGCGTGAGGCACCCGTGATATCGATTTCACCGTTCGCAAACTTTTTGAACCCGCCTCCTGTGCCCGACTTGCCCACCGCAGGCACTACCTGGGGGTGCTGTTTCTGGAACTCCTCCGCCACCGCCTCAGAAAGGGGTAGAACCGTGCTGGAACCGTCGACTCGTATCGTGCCCGACAGTGCCGATTCAGAAGCGGAACTCGCTTCCTCCTTTTTACCACACCCAGCGAGCCAGATGGCACAAAGCGCAACGACTCCCAACAGCCCAATCACGTTTCGCATAGCATCAATTAGGATGGGCAAACGGATGTTAAGATTAGGTTAAGGGCTCTTCGGGAAAGGGGAACGCAACTTTCTTGAGAGGGGGCAACAGGAAAGTCGGGTTATATCAGGCTTGCCTGCTCCACTTGCCAGCGCGTTCCTTCGCGCACCAGCGTTAGCAAACCTGCTCCTTTGGCGTAGGGATGTGCCTGCGCTACCCACACGCCGTCCACACACTCTGGTGGAAAGCAAGGCATATGGGAGTGCCCGCCCAGAATGAGGTCGATTTCGGGGCATTCTGAGGCTAAGAGCCTATCCTGTGGAAGCCCGATATGGGTGAGCGCAATTAGCAGGTCTACCTTTGGTCGCAGTGCTTGTACCCATTGGCGCGCTGTCTCAACAGGGGGGCTGAAAAGATAGGCTGAGAGGAACGCACTTTTCATGCGCGCTGTGACCATCGGCACGGTCAGCCCAACGACCGCTACGCGCACATCCTGATGCTCGGTATACCAAAAAGGCTGGATCGGGAGGGGCGTGTCGGGGTCTTTAGGAGCGATATTGGCGCAGAGAACAGGGCACGGCGCGCCCCGCAACTTGGCTAAGAAGCCAGCAGGCGTGATATGGAACTCACGATTGCCGAGCGCAATCACATCGTAGCCCGCTTGGCGCATCCACTCCCAAGCGGGTTCGGGGGCAAGTGGGATACCCAGATTTCCTGAGCGGATACAATCGCCCGCATCGAGCAGGAGTGCCTGATGATGTGCTTTGTGTGTGCGCAGTCGCTCCACGAACTCGGCGTTCCAGCGATTATGCACATCGTTGGTGTGCAAAATACAGATTCTCATCGGCAGGCACTCATCCACTCGCGCATGAGGGGGACAGGGTCATCAGCACGCATTAATGTTTCACCCACCAGCAAGCCGTTCACCCCTGCTTGCCAGAGGGCGCGCACCTGCTCGGAGGTCTCTATACCACTCTCACTGACGCGAAAGACCCCTTTCGGAAAATTGGGAAGCAGGCGAAAGGTGGTTTCAAGAGTCGTATGGAATGTGTGCAGATCGCGGTTATTGACCCCAATCAGCGTCGCCCCTGACTGAAGCGCAATCTCCAATTCCGATTCGTTATGCACTTCTACAAGAGCATCTAAGCCCAACGATTCGGCAAGTTCGCGCCACTCCTGCAGAATCGATACTTGCGGGGTTGCCGACACAATCAGCAAGATGGCGTCCGCTCCTGCCACACGACTTTCATAGATTTGATAGGGGTCTATAATAAAGTCCTTGCGTAAAAGGGGCAGGGCGACCTGCTGGCGGATTTGTGCGAGATAGTCCAGCTTGCCCCCGAAGTAGGGTTCGTCGGTGAGTACGCTGAGGGCATCAGCACCTGCAATCTGGTATCGTTGGGCAATCTGGAGGGGGTCAAAGTTCGGCTGAATCACTCCCTTGCTGGGCGAAGCGCGTTTGACCTCTGCAATCAGCGCAATCGGGTTGGTTGTAGAGCGAAGCGTGCGCGCAAACCCCCGCGTAGGGGGAATGCCTTGCAGTTGCGCCTGAAGTTCAGGTAGAGGCGTGCTTGCTTTACGCGCCTCCACCTCCTGATGTTTCGTACGGAGTATCTCCTGCAGTATCGTCATTCACCACATCCACTACCAAAGGCGAACAGCACTGCTAATAAGTCAGCGTCATCCACCACAGTGTCGTAGTTCACATCAGCGGGGTCGTAGTAGCCTGTGTTGCCGAAGTTGAAGAGCACCGTCAACAGGTCGGCATCATCCACACAGCCGTCGTAGTTGATGTCCTCTAATCGGCGGTCTATGCGCGGAAGCACGGCAATCCATGCTTCGGAGTTGCCGTTTGGGTTCTTGCCCGTGCCGACGATTAGGGTGCCGTCTGCAGAGAAAGCACGCACCTCTTCCAATCGCCAATCTGCGACCTCGCTGATTCCTGCATTCAGCAGGAGGTCTTTGATGCGATACGCCACTCCTTCGTGGTCCCAGATGAGGGCTTCTTTCCCCAGTTCGGAGGTGCCGAACCCTCCTACCAAGCGCCCATCCGCAGTTACGGCATAGGCGCGACTATCATAAGCCCCTCCTTCCAGTTCGCCCAAACCAACCATGCCTGTCTCTCGGCTCCATCGGAACGCCTCGATACCGCTTGGCGAACGACTCCAGCCTACAACTACGCTTCCATCTGCGTTGACGCCATAGGCAAAGCTGAAAAAGGGAAACCCACCTAAACTGCCCAACGGCTCCATCGTTCCGTTTTCCCAGCGGAACGCCTCAGTACCGTTGAGCGATTCACTACGCCCTACAATAACCTGTCCATTCGCAGAGATGTTTTGGGCGTAGCTGGCAAAGTTGCCCCCTGGCAGGTCGCCCAAGCCAACCATGCCGGTCGCTTCCGTCCATCGGAAGGCTTCTGAGCCATTGCCAGAAGCGCTCCAACCCACTACTATCGTTCCATCCGCTGAAACCCCAAGCGCAAAGCTCTGGAAGTTTCCACCGGGCAGGTCGCCCAATCCTACCATCTGGCTCGTGTCGCGTCGCCAAAGAAACGCCTCCGTGCCCGATTCGGAGCGCCCCTGCCCCACTATCACACTGCCGTCGTGCGAAACACCCCAGGCAATGCTTGTAAAGGTTCCTCCAGGCAGGTCGCCTAAGGGAACGAGTCCAGTACCGAGAGTCCAGTAGCACGCCTCAATACCGTTCGCCGAGCTACTCCAGCCTACTGCTACGCGCCCATCGCCCGAAACCGCAAACAGGTTGCTGGTCGGGTTGCCCCCGGGGAGGTCGCCTGCAGGATAGAAGGCAGGCGTTTGTGCAACTGCCCACACAAACAGCGCGAAACTTACCATACTTGTGATTGGGATACGCATCGCTCCACCTCCTTTCATAGAGATTGTACCTCAGTCTCCTTCGAATGCAACATTCTTGAGTTTCGGGCGTCGATAGGTATACTTGCAGGTGAAGCGATGAACACACGGAACCAGCAGAGAAAAAAATTTCGGTTCACACTCTCAGCGATTTTCCTACTGGGCATTCTTTTCCTCAACAGTTGTTGTACGGGTGGCAGTGCGACGCGCGCCATCGGTGGGGGCAAAGGCACGACCAGTTGGACGGTGATGGTGTTTCTCAACGCAGCAAACGACCTCGACGACTACAGCGAGTTGAATGTGAACCAAATGGAGCAGGTCGCCACGAACCCGAATGTGCGGATTGTCGTGCAGTGGAAGCGTGCGCGCCCTTTTGCACCCCAATCGAGCTGGACAGGCACTCGACGCTACCTGATACGCCCCGATGACGATCCTCGAGTCATTCGCTCTGAGCCACTGGAAGACTTGGGACAAGGTGTAGATATGGGAAGTGCAGACACCCTGCGCGAGTTCATTCGTTGGGCACGTGCCCGCTTCCCTGCTGACCGATACGCCTTGGTTATATGGAACCATGGTTCGGGATGGCGCTCGCGCCAAGCGCTGAGCCGAGCGGTCTCCTTCGATGACGAGCTGGGCACTCGAATCAATATCTGGGAACTGCCCGGAGCCATTCGTCCCAGCAGTAATGACCCGATGATGGATGTGCTCCTGTTTGATGCCTCGCTGATGCAGATGTTGGAAGTGGTGTACGAATGCCGAAACTCGGCGCGCATCATTGTCGGCTCCGAGGAAAGTCCTCCAGGCGAAGGCTATCCTTATCACGAAATCCTCTACCCTATTGCGACGAACAGCGACCTTCCCCCAGCCGACTGGGCGCGGGAGGTAGTGAACCGCTTCGTAGCGTGGTATCAGCGTGAGTTCCCCTTCTACACCAATATCACCCAATCGGCAGTGGACACCTCAAAGATCGAGCCAGTGGCAAACGCGCTTTCCGACTTGGCCGATGTGCTTATCGAACGACGCACCCTCTATGTGAACTCGCTTCAGAGGGCACGACTCGACGCCCAATACTACTCTACCTATCAGGAATACAAAGACCTGTGGCATGTCGCCTCCCTCATCAAGCAGTACACGAATGACCCTATAATCGGTTCGCGCGTGGATGCCCTCCATCAAGCAATAAGCAACGCCATTATTGCCAATAATCGGGGCAACAACAATCGTGTGCGCCACTCCTATGGGCTTTCTATCTACTACCCCAGTGCAGGCGAGTATCTGGGACGGTATAGCAATACCGCCCTCGCCCGTGCGACCCGCTGGGACGAGTGGCTCCAAATCGCCCCATAGTAGGGTATAGTATGCAGTAGGTGATGGTGTATGCAGGCGCCTATTCCTGTGCCAGCGGACCTGCCTGATTTGACGGCGCTCAATTTGCCCGAAGAGGATGGTATCCCGATGGAACATTTCCTCCACCGATACCAGCAGGAACTCCTGCTCGATTGCTTGACCCACTATTGGCGCGATCGAGAAGACTATTTTGCTGGCGCAAATATGTTCGTCTACTTCAGCCAGCAGCAAGCAGAAAACATTATCAACGGCAGTACCACGGAGTATCGTGGACCCGACTTTTTTGTGGTGCTGGGAGTTCCCTACCGCCCACCACGACGCATATGGGTGGTTTGGCGCGAGGGTGGGCGCTACCCCGATGTGATTGTAGAGCTGCTTTCGCCCTCCACCGCCGAGAACGACCGCACTGTCAAAAAACAAATCTACGAGCAAGTGTTCGCAACCGAGGAGTACTTCCTGTTTGACTTCGATACGAAGGAATTGGAAGGCTATGAACTGCTCCTTGGCGAATATCGCCCCAAAGAACCGAACCCTCAAGGTTGGCTCTGGAGTGCTAAGTTGGGGCTTTGGTTAGGCTTGTGGGAAGGAGAATATCGCGGTTATCGTGAGGTGTGGCTCCGCTTCTACACGCCCGAAGGTGAGCTGGTGCTTACCCATGCAGAAGCCGAACGGCTTGCACGCGAACAAGCGGAACGCACTGCCGAAGCGGAACGACTCGCCCGAGAACAGGCTGAACGCGCTGCTGAGGCGGAACGACTCGCTCGTGAACAAGCAGAAGCGGAACTCCAACGGCTCAGAGCCAAACTTCAGGAGCGAGGGATTTCACTGGAGGAATAGAGGGATGCCGTACGAGTATGTGCTTCAAAGCCCTGAAAAGGTCGAAATCCGCTACGAGATAGGGGGAGTCGGTTCCCGCGCGCTCGCAGCAGTGATGGACGACTTGCTGGTGCTTCTCATAGTGGGAACCCTTGCAGCAGTCTTAGCTCTCTTGGAAGATACCACCCAATGGCTCACCAACTTGTTGGGCATAATGAGCATCCCCACTTTTCTCGCTGGGGTCGCCTTCATCGCCTATCTGTTTTGGTTCGCCTACTATATCGTGTTCGAGATTGTGTGGAACGGTCAGACACCGGGCAAGCGCGTGTTAGGTTTACGCGTGATGATGTTGGACGGCACTCCTGTGACCCCGACCGCCATCTTCGTGCGGGAGTTAGTGCGCTTGGTGGACGCGTTTCCTATCTGTATCTTCGGCTATAATGTGGCAGGGCTTCTGGCGTTCTTCAATCCCTATGGGCAACGGTTAGGCGATATGCTGGCGGGCACATTCGTGGTGAAGGAGCGCAAGGTCGCCCTCCTCACGCTGGAACAACTTGCAGAGGTAGAGACCGCCCAGCACCCGATGGAAATCTATCTCCCTGAACACCTTGAGCTCACGGCGCGCGAGTATCAAGCGTTGCGTGCCTTCTTAGACCGTCGAGAGCAACTGCCAGAGCAAGCGCGTCGCGAACGTGCCGAAGAGCTGTACACCTATCTCTATCGCAAACTGGGGTTGCAAGTGCCTTCCACCGTCGCTACCGAGAAGGTCTTAGAAGCGATTGCTACCCGCTACGCCCGCGAGCGTGGACGCATCGAATAGTCCATGAACCTGCTGATTGCTCCCACTGCCTTCAAAGGGACGCTCAACCCCGTCGAGGCGAGCTTGGCAATTGCCGAAGGCGCACAGCAAGCAGTTCCCAACGCCACGCTTGACCTCTGCCCACTTGCGGATGGGGGCACAGGGTGGCTGGAGGTATGGGAGTTCCATGCTCAGGGGAATGCCGAGCGTATCCATGCTGTTGTACCCGATGCTCTGGGCAACCCTATTCACGCCGAATGGCTGTTGTGGCACGGTACGGTAGCGGTTATCGAATCGGCACGGGCGTGTGGCATCCATCTATTGCCTCCTGAGACGCTCCGACCTCTCGATGCGAGTTCAGAGGGGGTGGGATTACTGCTAAAACAGGCAGTTCAGCATCCCCAAGTATCCGAAATCTGGCTGGGACTGGGCGGAACCGCCACCACCGATGGAGGCACGGGCGTTCTGAGGGCGTTAGGCTACCAACTCCTGCGTGAGAATGGGAACCCTGCACCCGCTGGCGGAAAAGGCTTGGGCGAGATTGCGCGCATTCTCCCTCCTGAAACAGACCCCCTTCAAGGCAAACGGCTCGTTTTGTGTGCCGATGTGGAGAATCCGTTAGTGGGCGAACGGGGTTCTGCACGGGTATACGCCCCTCAGAAAGACGCTACTCCAGAGCAAGTAGAGGTTTTAGAGCAAAACTTATACTCTTGGGGAACTCTGATTGAGCGCACTTTTGGGGTCTCGGTCTTGCATGTGCCGGGAGCGGGTTCTGCTGGCGGTATGGGTGGAGGATTATATGGAGTGCTGGGCGCGCCCTTAGTATCGGGTACAGCATGGCTCTTGCGTCAAATCGACTGGGAGGCGCGACTTCGACGCGCCGATTACCTGCTTACTGGCGAAGGGCAGGTCGATTCACAAACGCTGATGGGCAAAGGAGTGGGGATGGTGATTCAGCAGGCAACCGTAGAGGGCAAGCCCGTGATAGTGTTGGCAGGGCGTCGGGGCGAAGGTGCTGAGGTGTTAGAGCGTCTGCCTCAGGTGCGGGTCTGCTACCTCGCTGAGCAGTTCCCTACCCTACCGCCCGCAGAGGGGCTTCGCCAGATGACCCTCCACATCCTGAGAGGAATATAACCCTTATCCCCCAAAGTTCCAGATAAGGGCACACGGTTTGGGTTTCATCACTATCGGTTCATCAGCATTTTCGGGAGGCAGTTCCCCCCTCCTTAAGGTTCCCCCCGTCAACGGGGGGAACCGAGAAGAAAGTATGATTCCCCGTCAACGGGGGGAACCGAGAAGAAAGTATGATTCCCCGTCAACGGGGGGAACCGAGAAGAAAGTATGATTCCCCGTCAACGGGGGGAACCGAAAAAAATTGAATGGTTCCCCCCGCTTGCGGGGGGAACCTACAGGAGCGGGGATGAAACTCTTGTGGAAAAGCATGCCTTCGCTTCCGAAAATGAACCCACCTTGTGTACCCTTGTGAACCCGCAAGCGGGGGGAACCTACAGGAGAGGGTGAGACTTCTGCGGGAAAAGTTCTGGCTCTCTACCGATTCAGCACCCCTTGCAGAGTCGTGATCACGCGCTCTGGGCGGACACTCAGCATACACTGATGCACAGGCAATAGGCAGTGCGCATTTCGGAACCGATTTTCGTAGCACTTACTGCAGGGCTGTTCGGGCAAGATTCGGTGCAGATGTGGGACGGGCGGTGTCCACACCCACCACGGGCTGGCTCCAAACAGCGCAATTGTGGGCGTGCCGACCGAGTATGCCATATGCATAATGCCGTTGTCTACCGAAATGCAGGCTTTCGCTTGCGCCAGCGCACCTGCGACTTGGGGCAGGCTGAAACGCCCTCGCAAGTCGATAAGCGCAGTGTGCTCCAAGAGGTACGACTCGGTATCGCCCGTGAAGTAGACCGCACTCTGTCGGGCAGGTTTATCGCCAATTAGCCCTACACTCACCCCGTTTGCGTTACACCAATCGATAACCTGATGCCAATAGTCCCTGCTCCAGAGTTTAGCGGAGCGTCGTCCACCTGTGGAGATAAGCACATCGGGAATGTCGCACTCTGGGTCGCGCATGGGCACCTCTGTGCGAAAGAAATCGGTCTCTACAAACGCCAATCGGCACCAGATTTCCCCAATAAAGGTGCTGGAGAGCACATCATGGTATCGCTGAAGCAGGTCGGGGGCAGACCAGAACTCCTCGTGCAGTTGATGAACCTTGCCTTCAGCGCGAGGCACTTCCTCGCGCAGGTCGGGTCCAAAACAGCGCCCTACCACATAAGTTGGCTTCAGCATATGCGCCACAAACGCCAGTGTCGGGTGAAAGTCGCAGTTGATGACAAGGTCATACGGTCCTGCTTCGTCTATCCGCCTTTCTGTAAAGCGCATTAGCTCCTGCAAGGCGTCAGGAACGCCGAACACCGAGAACCGTGCGTCGATGTAGGGAAGTGCCTCTTCCAGTTCGCGGGTGCGCTCTCCGCTGAAATAATCGAGCGTACAGCCCGGATATTTCTCCTTTAGCCCTCGCAGGAGAGGGGTCACAATCACAAAGTCGCCCAGTGCATCATAAAAGAGCACCGCGATATGGGGTCGCTCGCGCAACGGCTCATTGTTGAACCATCTCATCACGGATGGGGTTCGTGCAGAAGCGAAACTTTCCTGCACAGCGAGAGCCAACCCGCCATAACGGGGTACAATTTCCTTGATGGACACCCCAAATTCACGCCCCGTGTTGGTGGTCATCGATGGGCATAGCCTGCTCTATCGTGGGTTCTATGCGACGCGGATGCTTACCACCTCCGATGGAAGACCCACGAACGCCGTGTTCAGTTTCACTAACATGCTCCTGTCGCTTCTGGACACGGTGAAGCCCGATTCGATTATTGTGGCGTTCGATGCACCTGCACCAACCTTCCGCCACGAAGCGTATCTGGAGTATAAAGCCCACCGTCAAGAGACACCCGACGAGTTCCGCCCCCAAGTGGAGATGACCCGACGCCTATTAGAAGCGATGGGCATCCCCACGCTGGCAATAGAAGGCTTCGAAGCGGACGACTTAGTGGGTACACTCACCCGCTTCGCCACCGAGCACGGTTATGATGTTCTTATCTTCACAGGCGACCGCGACCAACTCCAACTGATAAACGAGCATGTGCGGGTGTGCGCTCCTGTTCGTGGTGTGAGCGACCTGTTTATTTACGACACGCAGGCGGTGATAGAGAAGTATGGGCTAACGCCTCAACAAATCCCCGACCTGAAAGCCCTGCAAGGCGACCCATCGGACAATATTCCTGGCGTGCCCGGCGTTGGGGAAAAGACTGCCGTGAAACTGCTTCAGCAGTTCCACAGTGTAGAAGAATTGCTTGCAAACTTAGACAAACTGCCCGACGAAAAACTGCGTGAGCGCATTGCTCAGCATGCCGACCAGATTCGCCAAAGCAAGATGCTCGCCACGATTTTGGAGGAGGTTCCCCTGCCCCTCAACTCCATTCCGCCTTTCGTTCTCACGCCTGAACGCTTGCAAACCACCCGCGCCGTGTTGGAAGACTACGAGTTCCGCTCCGTCCTCAAGCGATTGCCCACCTTAGCCCAGAAGTTTGGGGCAAACGCCTCTGTGCCGACGCTCTCAATCCACGAGACACTCCAGCCAGAGATTGTGCGCAACCCCGATGAGAAAACGCTCGCACGGCTATTGGAAGGAAGCCAGCATGTGGGCATTCACTATGCGGGGAGCCTCAACCATCTAAGAGATGCACGTCTGCATACCGTCGCAATTGCTCCACAGCCAGATAAGGTCGCTTTGCTGACGCTGGAGTCGTATCTTTTCCCGCCAGAGCCTCTTCTACGCCTGCTGTCAGATAACCAGCGCATGCGCATCGTGTGGGACGCAAAAACCCTTCTCCTACTTGCCCGTGGTGGTGAGATTCCCCTCAGTCCACCCTCTTTCGATGTGCTCTTGGCTATCTATGTGCTTCAGCCCACCCGCGCTCAGTACTCCATCGAATGGCTGAGTGAGGAGCTTTTGAACTTACGCCTGCCAGAAGACGATGCCCGATTGCCCGCCAGCGCATCAGCACTCTGGCAACTTCAGCCCCTGCTGGTGCAACGGCTTCAAGAAGAGGAGACCCTCTCCATCTTTGAGCGAATCGAGATGCCTCTTGTGCCGATTCTCGCCGAGATGGAGTGGCATGGGGTTCGGGTGGATGCCCCCTACCTGCAGGAACTTTCCACGCAATTGGGCGATGAGATGGAGCGTGTGGCTCAGGAAATCTATACCTTAGCAGGAGAGGAGTTCAATATCAGCTCGCCCAAGCAGTTGGGGACAATCTTGTTTGAGAAACTCAAACTGCCCGTCATCAAGAAGACCAAGACGGGCTACTCCACCGACTCGGAGGTGCTTCAGACACTCGCCAGCGAGCATCCGATTGCGCTCAAAATTGTGGAGTACCGTGAGCTCAGCAAACTGCGCAGTACCTATGCTGAGGCACTTCCCAAGCTGGTGAACCCACTCACAGGGCGCATCCATACGAAGCTCAACCAGACCGTCACCGCTACAGGGCGGCTCTCCAGCAGTGAACCCAACCTGCAGAATATCCCTATCCGCACGGAGGCTGGACGCAAAATCCGACGCGCCTTTATTGCAGATGAGGGCTATCGCCTGCTCTCGCTGGATTATTCCCAGATAGAACTGCGCATTCTCGCTCACATGTCGGGCGACCCAATGCTGATGGACGCCTTCGAACGGGGTGAGGACATTCACACCGCTACCGCCTCTATCTTGTTCGGTCTGCCTCCAGAGCAGATCGATAAGGAACTGCGCCGTCGTGCCAAGACCGTCAACTACGCTGTGCTATACGGAATGAGCGACTATGGACTATCGCAGGAGCTGGGGATTAGTGTGAGCGAGGCACGCCAGATTATCGCTCACTACTTCCAGCGGTTCCCCAAGGTCAAAGCGTTCACCGAGCAGATATTAGAAGAGGCACGCCAGAAAGGCTATGTGCGCACCCTGCTCGGTCGCAAACGCCCCATCCCCGAACTCCACAGCGCAAATCGCAACGAACGGCTCGCAGCGGAGCGCGCTGCAATCAATATGCCGTTTCAGGGCACCGCAGCAGACATCATGAAGTTGGCGATGATACGCGTTTGGAACCGCCTGCCCGAACTGGAACCCCGTGCTCGCATGCTTCTACAGGTGCATGACGAACTGTTGATGGAGGTGCCCGCAGGCACAGAGGCAACCCTTGCCCCTGTGATTGCCCACGAAATGGAGCATGCAGATAGCCTACGCGTACCCCTCACTGTTGAGGCAAAAGCAGGCGATAACTGGCGTGATATGATTCCTCTTTGAATGCGGTACACTTCGTATATGAGTTTTGAGCAACGGCTGAAGAACGCCTCCTCACGCCTGGAACGCAAACTGCTTTTAATGGGGGAGTTAACGCGCCGTCTTCAAAGTTCGGGAATTGTGCCGATAGTTGTAGGGGGCACTGCCCTCGAAGTGTACACAGTAGGCGATTACTTGACTGCAGACCTCGACATCGTGGTGCCTGCACGGGATGCGCTGATACGCGAGTTGGAAGCGATGAACTTCCAACGGGAGGGACGACTCTGGTATCACCCCGAATGGGAGCTTCTCGTCGAGATACCCGACGAGCAGTTGGCAGGCGCGCCAGAGCGAATCATCAAGATAGAGGTGGACAGCTATACGGTCGCTTGCATCGGGCTGGAAGACCTCATCATCGACCGCCTCAACGCTGGGGTACACTGGCGGTCTCAAGAGGATATGCGCTGGGTGGAGACGCTTCTTCACGCCTATCGGGAACAGCTGGACCTTTCTTACCTGCGTCAGCGCGCACAAGAAGAGGAGACTCTTGAGGCTCTCGACCGCCTACTAAAAGGGTTCAACGATGAGACAACTGAACTGGGAGACCCATAAGAAGCGTCGCAGGGAGATATTTGAGCTGATGGTACGGGAAGGGCTATACCGACGCCTTCCCCGCACACGCCCTCGCTCGCCCGATGAGGAACGCGCGTTGATAGAGATGGGTGTGCGTAAGATTCAGCGCGCCATGCAGGAAGGTCGCTTCGTGCAGATTGCTCCCCGACGCTGGCGCATCCGGTTCAGGTAGTCAGTGCCTTGCTCAGCGCACGGCTTAGGTCATCGGCTGTGTAGCCAAGATGCCCTGTTTGAGCCAAATGAGCTCCCGCCTGCGCGTGGCGGTAGGCTCCTACTATCCCCGCATGTAAGGGGGATAGCCCCTGTGCCATGAGTCCTGCAATCGCCCCCGTCAGCACATCGCCCGAACCACCTGTGGCAAGGCTCGGCTCGGCAAATGGCACTATCCACACCTCCTCACCGTCGGCAATCAGCGTATATGCACCCTTCAGCACACAGACCGCACGGTAGCGCTCACTCATAATCTGAACACTGCTGAAACGGTCTTCCTGTATCTGGTGCGTCTCGATCTGCAAGAGGCGACCTGCCTCGCCCGGATGAGGTGTTAATACGACCCTGCTCGGTAAAGGCACTTGCCCCCCCAAGCGCGCCAACCAGTTCAGCCCGTCCGCATCGATAACAAGGGGACGATCGAGCCTACTCCACTGGTCGAGCAGTTCTAAAAATGCGCGCTCCACAGGTTCTGCAAGCCCCAATCCTGGACCCAACGCCAGCACATCGAAGCGGACAAGCCGTTCACTGAGCCAGCGCACTCCCTCAACCGTCAGCACTCCGCTGTTCTCATCAGGCAGAGGTAGAGTCATCAGTTCGGGATAGAAGCTTGCTACTATCGGCTGGATTCGAGCAGGGGTCGCTACAGTTGCCAGCCCTGCCCCGATACGCATAGCCGAGATACCCGCCAGCGCAGGTGCACCCACCATCCCAAGCGAACCGCCCACCACCAGCACATGCCCCCGATGACCTTTGTGCGCATCCGCAGGGAAAACGGGTGTCAAACTTTCCACATCAGCTGGGGTGATGAGGCGGGCAACACCTTCTAACTGAGCCAATCGCTGGGGGCGTATCCCGATTGGCACAGCCACCCATTTCCCTACACAGCGGGGTCCAGCGTTCTGGAAAAACCCTACTTTGGGCAACGCCATCGTGACGGTATACTGGGCACGAATAGCAATACCCAACTCGTGCCCTGTGTCGGCATCCAGCCCAGAGGGGATATCAATAGCCACTACAGGACGCCCCGAACTGTTGACCGCAGAAATCAGGTTGCGCAAAGTGCCCTGTACCTCGCCCCGTGCGCCCGTGCCAAGCAGGGCATCCACCAGCAGGCACTCATCCCGAAACAGCGCAGGGTCAGGTCGTTCGGGGATAGGCAAAGCAGGAATGCCGAGCGACTGAATGATGCGCCACTGCACTGCAGGGTCGCCACGAAACTCAGCAGGGTCGCAGGTGAGCCAGAGATGAACCTTCACCTCTGCCTCGTAGAGATAGCGCGCCACGACCATACCGTCCCCGCCGTTGTTCCCCTTGCCTACGAGTACCGCAACGGAACGGTTCTCCAACGGGGCGAACCACTCCAGAATCTTCTGAAACACGCCAAAGCCAGCCCGCTCCATCAAGAGCAAGGAAGGAATGCTATCCTGCTCGATGGTGAGACGGTCCAGCTCGCGCATCTGCTCTGCGCTAAGCACGGGAATGCCCATCGTAGAGGCTTATTTCCTCCTGAGGGGGCTGACATCCTATCGTTTCCGACGGCGCAAGAGCGAGGAAAAGAGATAGCCCACGAACAGCCCCACCAATCCCCCGCCGATGAAAGGTGCAAGCGGTTCAGGCAGTCGCAACAAGATAAAGAGGGGCACCAGTGCAACGGCGAAGAGCAAGCCCCCGACCCCAGTGAGAAACAGAGCACGTCGCACCTCTTGAGTTGCTTGCTGACAGAGCTGGTTCAGATGCTCAAAATCGGCGGTGCCCTCTTGGAGGTAGCGCACCATCTCGCGCACCTCATTCACGATGAGTTCCGCACCACGCTCGGTGAGGCTCCCCCGTGCAGAGAGGTCAAAGGTCACATCGACCATCGTCTCCGGTCCCCACGGCTGGACTTTTGCCTGAACCTGCATCCACAGTTTGCGTGGGTTTAGGGTGAAGCCGTGCGTGCCCCGTTGGAGATAGAGTTCACTCTCGCTGGGCAAGGTTCGGAACCCTATCTCCTCGAAGTATGCTTGAAGGCGGGCACGGGCAGACTCTTCGGTTTGATGTGTTGTGCCAGACCAGCGAAATCGCATGTGAACCTACTCCTTGAGCAAAGCGGGAGCTTTGCGCGCACGCTTCTGAGGTCGCCAGAGGCGTCGGCGGTGGTGTGCGGGCACTCGTCGCACGGTGTGGCAGTTGCGACAGCGCGCCTCATACTGCTCTTGTGCGCCTACCAAGATGGTCGGCTCGTCCCAACTGGCAGGGCGACCATCCACGATGCGCTGGGTATGGCTGGCAGGGCGCCCACACGCGACACAGATGGCGCGCAGTTTCACCACCTCATCGGCTACCGCCATGAGCGTCGGCATAATCCCGAACGGCTGGCGACGGAAGTCTTGGTCTAAGCCTGCAACAATCACTGTCTTACCTGCGTCGGCTAACTCGACACACAAGCGAGGGAGTTGCTCGTCGAAAAACTGCGCCTCCTCAATCGCTACCACATCGGTGTCGGGTTCCAGGTAGGCAATCAGCTCCTGTGTATTGCGCACTGGTTGCGCAGAAATTTGCACCCCATTATGTGTGGCAACGGCTTCCAGGTGGAAGCGGTCGTCGAGGGCGTGCTTGAATACCTGCACCTTCTTGCGCGCATACATCGCCCTGCGCACAAGCCGTATCAGCTCCTCCGATTTGCCCGCAAACATACTCCCACAGATGACGGTAATTTGACCTAAAGGTCTCATTGCTCCTAAGATTTTTCGAGGGAGCGAAACGAATCCCTGCCGTTTGGAGGGTACTGCTCTCTTGGTCGAACCCCAATAGCCTATGGGCAGTTCTGTGTTGGGTGGGTATACTTCTATTGCATGGGACGCGCTCAGCATAAGCCTTGGTTGCTTTCAACTACAGTCCGAAATCCCATGCGGATTGGGAGCCTCTAAAAACAGGGGGTACTTACTGATGTCTGAAGTCCGATTAATCCATGGAGATGCACTGGAATGGCTCCCTAAGTTAGAAGCGGGTAGTGTGCAACTCATCTTTGCTGACCCACCCTATAATCTTTCAGGAAGCGGATTCGTGACCTGTCGTGGGGGCAAGCCTGTGGAGTGTAATAAGGGCGAATGGGATCAGGTAGAAGACCTCCACGAGTTCAATCGTCGTTGGATTGCGGAATGCGTCCGAGTGCTTGCCGACGATGGAACTCTATGGATTTCAGGTACTTTGCACAATCATCCCTCGGTAGGAATGGCTCTCAAGAAGTTAAGGCTATGGGTTATCAACGACATCATCTGGTACAAGCCAAACGCTACCCCCCTCCTCCAGCGTAATCGATTCGCCCCCTCCACAGAACTTATTTGGGTCGCCAGTAAATCAAAAAAATACTACTTCAACTACGAGTTAGCTAAGCAGTTGAATGGCGGGAAACAGATGCGCAATCTATGGACACTCCCTGCTGAAAAACACCAAACAGACCATCCTGCCGAGAAGCCAGAAAGCCTCCTCACCCGCATTCTGCTCATCGGTTCCCGCGAAGGCGATTGGGTGCTTGACCCGTTTATGGGGTCTGGCACAACGGGCGTCGTAGCAAAACGACTGAATCGAAACTTTATCGGTATCGAGATTGATGATTACTACTATACTTTAGCGAGCAAGCGCATTCGAGATACGCAACCCGCATTGCTATAGTGTGCTTTTCTTTAGGAGTCGGCAGAGGAACAGAAGGCTGAGGGCTGGCAATAAAACCCCTCAGCCTGTCTCCTCCGCGAGCAGAGAAGGGGCATGCGGTTTCCCTAAGCCATCATCTTCCTCAGCACCATCGGCAGAATCCCGCCGTGGCGGTAGTACTCAACCTCCACTGGTGTGTCCACACGCGCCACCACTTGGAAGGTGCGCGCGGAGCCGTCGGGCTTGACCGCACGCACGGTCAGTACCTTGCGCGGGCTGAGCGTGTCGATGCCCTCGATGTGGAATATCTCTTCACCTGTCAGCCCCAGCGTCTGCACATTCTCGCCGGGCATAAACTGCAGGGGTAGCACGCCCATGCCGACCAGGTTGCCTCGGTGGATGCGCTCGAAGCTTTCGGCAATCACGGCGCGCACGCCGAGCAACGCCGTGCCCTTCGCCGCCCAGTCGCGCGAACTGCCCGAACCATACTCCTTGCCCGCCAGCACAATCAGCGGAGTGCCCGAGGACTGATAGCGCTGGCACGCCTCATAGATGGTGGTACGTTCACCCGTATCCCAGTGAATGGTGTAGCCCCCTTCCACGCCAGGCAGGAGCAGGTTCTTGATGCGAATGTTGGCGAAGGTTCCGCGTATCATCACCTCGTGATTGCCCCGTCGTGAGCCGTAGGTGTTGAAGTCGCGCGGGTCGACGCCCTTGCTGATGAGATACTGTCCTGCGGGGCTATCGACTGGGATACTGCCTGCGGGCGAGATATGGTCGGTGGTGATGCTATCACCGAAGATTGCCAGCACGCGCGCACCCGTGATGTTTTGGAGCGGGGCAGGAGTATCGGGCATACCGTCAAAATAGGGCGGACGCTGAATGTAGGTGCTTTCGGAGTCCCACTCATAGACCTGCGACTCGGGCACGGGCAGGCTCTGCCAGTGTTCATCGCCGTCGAACACCTGTGCGTAGCGGTGCTTGAACATTTCGGACTGTAGAGAGCGTGCGATGGTCTCACGCACCTCTTTCGGGCTGGGCCAGAGGTCGCGCAGATAGACGGGCTGACCGTTCGGGTCGTGCCCAATCGGTTCATTCAGCAGGTCGATATCGACCGTGCCTGCAAGCGCGTAGGCGACCACGAGCGGTGGCGACGCCAGATAGTTCGCCTTCACCTGCGGGTTGATGCGCGCTTCGAAGTTGCGGTTGCCCGAGAGCACCGCCGCTACCACCAAGTCGCCCTCCTTCACTGCCTGCGCAATCGGTTCAGGCAGAGGACCGCTGTTGCCAATGCAGGTGGTGCATCCGTAGCCGACCACATGGAAGCGCAGAGCCTCCAAGTAGGGCAACAGTCCCGCGTTTTGCAGGTAGTCGGTCACCACTCGGCTACCGGGCGCAAGGCTCGTCTTCACCCACGGTTTGACTGTCAGCCCGCGCTCCACCGCCTTCTTCGCAAGCAGTCCTGCAGCGACCATCACCGCGGGGTTAGAGGTGTTCGTACAGGAGGTAATCGCTGCGATGACCACATCCCCGTGCTTGAGCATTACCTCTTCGCCCTCAATCCATGTGGGCACACCTACATGCCCGCGCTCGGCAGGAGTCTCCTCTACGGGTGATTCGTTGTCCCACTGGCTCGGTTGGGGTTCTACCAAACCGAACCCACCCTCGCGAATGGGGGTGTAGAGCGCTTTGCGGAAGGAGGTCTTCATCTCGCGCAGGGGCACGCGGTCGTGGGGGCGTTTGGGACCCGCAAGGCTCGGTTCCACTGTGCTGAGGTCTAACTCCAGCGTGTCGCTGTAGACGGGGTCGGGCATCTCGTCGGTGCGGAACAGGGCGTTCTCCTTGCAGTAGGTTTCTACCAAACGCACGAGGCTCTCGTGGCGTCCTGTGAAGCGCAGGTAGTCCAGCGTGCGCTGGTCGACGGGGAAGAAGCCCATCGTCGCGCCGTATTCAGGCGCCATGTTCGCAATCGTGGCGCGGTCTTCCACGGTGAGACTGCTCAGTCCGGGTCCGTAGAACTCCACGAACTTCTCCACGACGCCCTTCTTGCGAAGCATTTGTGTGACGGTCAGCACCAGGTCGGTGGCGGTTGCGCCTTCGGGCAGTTCGCCCGTGAGTTTGAAGCCGACTACCTGCGGGATGAGCATATAGTAGGGCTGACCGAGCATCACCGCCTCCGCCTCGATACCGCCCACGCCCCAGCCGAGAATGCCGAGCGCATTAATCATCGTGGTGTGGCTATCGGTTCCCACCAGAGAGTCAGGATAGGCGAGCATGTCGCCGTTCACCTGGCGCGTCTGCACCACCTTGCCAAGATACTCCAAGTTCACTTGATGGACAATCCCTGTACCCGGTGGCACGACGCGAAAGTTATCGAAGGCGCGCTGTGCCCAGCGCAGAAGCATATAGCGTTCGCGGTTGCGCTCAAACTCTTTCTCTACATTCAGGAAGAAAGCGTACTGTGTGCCGAAATAGTCCACCTGCACCGAGTGGTCAATCACCAGGTCCACAGGCACGACAGGATTGATTTTCTGGGGGTCTTTTCCGCGTGCCTGCATCGCGTCGCGCATCGCCACGAGGTCGACCACGCAGGGCACGCCCGTGAAGTCTTGCAGAATGACCCGTGCGGGCATGAGGGGAATCTCGCGCATTTCGGGTTGGGGTTGCCAGCTCGCAAGCGCGCGTATCACCGCCTCGCGCTCCTCGCTTAGCAGAATCTCCCCTTCGGGCGACTCGGCGAGGCGGAGCATATTCTCAAGAAGCACACGAATCGAGAAGGGCAAGCGGTCAATCGTTCCGAAGCCTTGTTTCTCTGCCTCTAACAAACTGTAGAAAATATAGCCTTGTCCGTCGACATTGAGTGTGGTTCGGGTGGTCATCGCTGTCTCCTCCACCCGTGATTGTACCTGATTTCATTCTAAACGCTCAGGTGGCATACTTCATCTTCTTTTTTCGAAACATCACAGGCACTCCATCTGCGCTCCTGATAGAGCTCAGCAGGGTATGCTATAGATTGCGGTGAGCGTCCAAAAAGCACAGGTGGAGGCGTATCTGAGCGCACTGCAGGAGCTCCAAGAGAGTAGACACACAACAGAGGAGCTCTCGTTCCACAGCCCACTCCACAACCTGCTCCGAGCGTTTGCAATCGTTCACTCCGTTGTGATTGTCCACGAACCTGCTCAACGCGCCTATGGCAGACCCGACTTCATCTTCCTGCGCAACGAAATCCCTCTTGGATATCTGGAGGTCGAAACCTACGGCACTGACCTCGACAAACTCAGCGGAGAGGCAAAACTACAGAACGAGCGGTTCATCCAGAACTTGGACAACTTTATCCTGACGAACTGCTTGGAGTTTCGCCTATACCGAGAGGGACAGTTGGTGGCGCGTGCGCTCCTGTCACGCCCGCCCGAACGCGGGAAAGTGATTCTTGCCGATGCAGAGTTTGAGGCGTTGGCGAACCTGTTGGAAGCGTTTTTCACCGCCAAGCCTGCACCGATTGCCGACCCCCAAACTTTAGCCTATCACCTTGCCCGACGCACCTGCCAGTTAGCAGTTGTCACCGAGCAGCTGCTCCGCGCTGAAACCGACACCGAACTGCATAGCCTGCATAGGGCATTCGAACAGGTGCTGTTGCCCGAACTGAGTTATCGCGAGTTCGCCGATATGTTCGCCCAGACGGTCGCCTACGGGATGTTCTCGGCACGAATCGGCGCGCCCCAGAAGCCCACCTTCACGCGCCAAGATGCATTTAGTCTTATCCCCGCCACCAATCGGTTTCTGCGACGACTGTTCCAGCAGGTCAGTGTGGACGAGTTAGACCCCACGATTGCGTGGATAGCCGATGAAATCGCCGGTCTGCTCGCCCAAGCCGATATGCTGGCAATCTTGCAAGACTTTGGCAAACGGCGCGGGCGCGAGGACCCGGTCGTCCACTTCTACGAAGATTTCTTGCAAGCGTATAATCCTCAACTGCGCGAACTGCGTGGGGTCTACTACACGCCTGAGCCTGTGGTGGGTTACATCGTGCGCTCGGTGGATGAGATTCTGCGCCAAAGGTTCGACAAACCCGACGGGCTGGCGAACAAGGACGCGCTTCTGCTCGACCCCGCTTGTGGTACGGGCAGTTTCCTGTTCGCAGTGGTCGAACGCCTACACGAAAGTTTCCGTCAGCGCGGGCAGGAGGGACTCTGGGAGTCTTATTTGAATGAGCAACTGCTGGACAAACTACACGGGTTCGAACTGCTGGTCGCGCCCTACACGATTGCCCATCTCAAGCTGGGTCTCCAGCTGGAGCAACTCGGCTGGAAACCTCAGCGCGGGCAGAGGCTGGGCATCTATCTCACGAATGCACTGGAACGCCCCGTGCGCAAAACCGAAATCCTACTGGGCGAATATATCTCACGGGAAGCGAACGAGGCGGTGGAGATCAAGCGCAAAAAGCCTATCCTTGTTGTATTCGGCAACCCACCCTACAGCGGACACTCAGCGAACCGAAGTGTCGTCGCCACAGAGGGCAAGCGCGAACTCACTTGGATTGGCAGGCTGATTGAGGACTACAAGCGCGTGGATGGCAAACCGCTTGGCGAGCGCAATCCCAAGTGGCTCCAAGACGATTATGCGAAGTTCATTCGCTTCGCCGAGTGGCGCATCGAGCAGACAGGACAGGGTATCGTGGCGTTCATCACCAACCACGCCTACTTAGATAACCCCACCTTTCGGGGAATGCGCCAACATCTGATGCAGACCTTCGATGAAATTTATCTGCTGAACCTGCGCGGGAATGCACGCAAGAAGGAGCGCGCCCCAGACGGTTCGCCCGACGAGAATGTGTTCGACATCCAGCAAGGAGTGGCGATTCTGCTGGCGGTGAAGTTGCCCCCTGAGAAGCGAACAGAGCCGTGCAAGGTTCACTACGCCGACCTGTGGGGCACGCGTAAGACGAAGTATCGCTGGCTCGACGACCACAGCTGGGCAACGACCGAGTGGACGCCTTTACAACCGACATCGCCTTTCTATTGGTTCATCCCCGACGCCAGTGGCGTGATCGCCCAAGAGTACGAAGCCGGGTGGCGCATTCCCGACATCTTCTCGCTGGGGAGCGTGGGGATTGCGACTGCACGCGACAAACTCACCGTCCAGTTCACGCCCGACGCCGTTTGGGAGACCGTCAAGGAGTTCGTGAGCCTTGAACCAGAGACTGCCCGCGCACGGTTCCGATTACCCAAGGATGTGCGCGACTGGAAGGTCTCGCTGGCACAAGACGATCTGCGTCGCGCTGGTGTGCCAGACATTTCAGCCAAGCAACAGATTGTGCCCATCCACTATCGTCCCTTCGATGTGCGCTATACCTTCTATACGGGGATTTCCAGAGGTTTTCACTGTATGCCTCGCAATGAGGTGATGCGCCATTTCTTCCGCCCGAACATCGGGCTGATTGTGGGGCGTGCAGGGGCGGTGATTGGCGACCCTGAATGGAATGTGGCGTTCGTCACCCAGCACATTTCTGACCTCAACATCTTTCGGCGGGGTGGTGGGGCGGTCTATCCGCTCTATCTGTACCGAGAGTTTATCGCTCAGAACGGCCTATATGACGAGGGCGAACGCCAAGCGAACCTAAATCCAGAGTTCCTTCAAGCACTTCTTGTAGATGCCACGCCTGAACGGGTACTCGCATATCTTTATGCAGTCTTATACTGCCCCACCTATCGGGCACGCTATCGGGAGTTCCTGATGCGCGACTTCCCCCGCATTCCGCTTCCGCCATCCCCAGAGGCGTTCGATGCACTCGCCCAGTTAGGTCAGCAGCTGATAGACCTCCATACCCTCAGCACGCCGAGCCTTGCAGACCACCCGTTCAAGTTCCCCGTGGCAGGTTCGAATCAAGTGGACGAGGTGCGCTATGGGGGAGAACGCGTGTGGATAAACGAAAAGCAATATTTTGAGCCTGTGCCGTTGGAGGTGTGGGAGTTCCGAGTGGGGGGCTACGCTGTCGCCAAAAAGTGGCTCACCGAACGCAAGGCACTCCACCTGAGTTATGACGACCTGAACAGCTATCTACGCCTGCTGGAAGCGGTTCGGCAGACGCTTGCTCTGATGGAGACGATCGACTCGGTCTGGAGCGAGCATTTTCCTGTGTGAAAGCACTTAAACAGTGGCGCGGGCATCCCTCCCACAGACCAAATCGGCAGGATGCCCAAATCGCTGTAGCTTAGGTATCTTGCTAACTTTCGTGGAGCGGATTCAACACTGCTAACCCCTCCGCCTTTGCCGACATATTAAGCTCTTCATCAGCAGATACAAAAATTAGACTGTGATCGATACCGTGTTCCTTGAGCGACCGCTGCAGAGTTGTTGCACCTGCCAATTGGATACTATCGTATGCTCTGAGAAAGTGTTTCTCCATTAATCTAACCGCCTCTTCGAGAAGGTGGTCGGTTATCAAGACCACTTCCAATCAGGATTCCCACTCTTGACGAAAAGTCTGCAAGATTAGGTTCGCTTGATGTGGAGTAAGGCTACCTTGACGCATGCGACGAACTATTGCTGAGGTCAGCTCAACATTAGCAATTTGACAACAAAACAGAATATCTGGAGAAAGGAACCGCTGGATCACCCAGTTTGATCCTGCTTCTAACACATATCGCTTAACCAGTGCGCTTGTGTCTAAGTAGTAGAACGTCCTTGTATCTGGATAGTAGACCATCGCTAATGCCGTTCTCGTATTACAGTCTCCGAAAGGGGTTCGCCTTCAACAACTACAGGCACAAAGTCTGCGATTGCACCGCCCAATGCAGGTGTAGAGCGCAGAACCTGTTCATCGCGCAGGGGTTGAAGGGCTTCCATCGGGCGTGCTCGTTCGAATGCTTTCCGCCAGCTACGGATTACCTCTATGATTATCTCTACAGGCTCGACACCTCGTTCCTGAGCCACTCGTTGAAGGTCTAAGTAAACATCCTCCGGCAGTTCCAGGTAGTCTCCCTATGAATCGTTGATAGGAACAGGAACATGGGTCAACAGCTCCTCCAAGCTCCAGATGTGGTCCGTAAGACCCGCCACCAT
>FWPU01002675.1_pt1 | contig 48121 bp, 41 predicted proteins | sample 2228361 | NCBI WGS metagenome assembly FWPU01 (sample SAMEA103939777, study PRJEB20133) | metagenome
CCCCGAAGCGAAGCGACACAACCCCGTGTCATTCCGAAGGAGCGCAGCGACTGAGGAATCTTAAGATGCCTCACTGCGTTCGGCATGACAGGGAGAGGGCGTTCGGCATGACAGGAGGGGACGTTCGGCATGACAGAAAGGGGCGTTCGAGACGACTCTAGAAAGCATTCAATAAGACGCGCAGGAATCGCTCAGCGCATCAGGGATTTCGCACTGCAGAGAACGCCGAGACCGCATAGATGAACCAATCACAGGTTTTAGGAAATGCTCAATTCATGGCGATCATTTGAACCCGTCTTGCTGCGCGCTGGCGCTGGTCGTCATCCAAAGTGGCTAAGGGGACATTTAATCGGCTGGCTGTGGCAACGTAAGTCGCATCGGCGCCACGCAGTCCAAGTTCAGCGGCGAGACGCGCTGCCTCGCGCAGCAAGGCGCTGTCCATCTCCACTAAGCGCAAGCCCGGCAAGCTTTGCAGGAGTTCCACCGCCCGCGCCGCCAAGCGCGCATCTCCTGTACGTCGGGAGATGGCGCCAGCCGCTTCGGCTAACAATAAGCTGGGCGAGAGAAAATCGATGCCAGCCTGGCGCTGGGCATCCATCCATTTGCGAACCGGGACGTGAAAGGCATCTTGTGCGACCAAGCGCGCTACCCAAAGACTGGCGTCTATGACGATGAAAGCCTTGTCTTTCGGGATCATTGCCTGCCCTCGGCTACTGCTTCAGCGGCCGAAACGCCCTCAGGCCAGCGTGCCCCGATCTCAACGGCCAATTGGTCTAAAGACTCCCAAGCCACCTCGTTTTCAGGTGCGCTGAGTTTGACGGGGACGATGCGCGCCACCACTTTGCCGTGATAGGTAATCAGGATTTGATCGCCCTGTTCACGCACCCGACGGAGCAGTTTGCCAATTTGCTGTTTCAGTTCGCGCATGCCAACGGTTAACACCTTAGCCTCCGGCCGAATGTGAGCATATTTGTGTGAACATTATAGCATACCTGCTGGGTTGGTGACTTGGTCTAGCATGACAGAGGAGTTGTCTTTCGTTGTCAGTTCTCGATACGCATGCCGTTCAACGCCATCTCCTTGTTACCCCGAAGCGCAACGTCCCCTACGTCACCCCGAACGCAGCGCCCCCTCCATGTTACCCCGAACGCAGCGCCCCCTCCATGTCACCCCGAACGAAGTGAGGGGTCTAAGGTTTCTCACTTCGTTCGAAACGACAGGTAGAGGCGTTCGAAGCGACTCTAGAGAGCGGGCGAAACGACAGGTAGAGGCGTTCGAAGCGACTCTAGAGAGCGGGCGAAACGACAGGTAGAGGCGTTCGGAACGACTCTAGAGAGCGGGCGAAACGACAGGAAGAGGCATTTGAAACGACACAAAGGGGCGATTGAAACGACGCTAGAGAGCGTGCGAAATGACACGAGACGGCGTTCAAAAGGAAACAGGGGGCGATCCCTCACCCACTTTTTGCAGTATAATTAAGGCGCACACGGAAAGCGAGGTGAAGATGAACGAGAGCAAAACCCGGCCTACCATGTCGTTCGAAGCGTGCATCCCACCAGAAGCACGCGAGCATCTGCGCGCTGCCGGCAAAGAAATGCGCAAAAGCATCGAAGCACTCCTACCGCAGGGTTTTGTCACACACCAGAAAAAAGCCCGCAAAGAAGTGCTGCTTGCCTGGCGCAGCTTGATCGATGCCGCCCTCGAACGCATGGAAGAAGGCGAATCGAAAGCAGCCTAAGAAACAAGCGCTGCCGTTTTGCTGCGGGGGTAGCCTCCGAACCCTCACGCTCAGCTTGCTATTTTACCCAAGGCCAGACCCACACCAACGCTGCAAGGGCAAGGCAAAACGCGCCGCCGAGTTGCAACCCGTTCAGCAGCAGCAAAATCCCCCCTAGAAACAAGATTCCCCCAATCCAAGCAAAATACAATCGCTGCAGCGCTTTCTCAACGCGCTGCACGCGTTCTTCCAACAGCGGTGTGCGCACCGCTAATTTGCCACTCTCGGCTAATTGCAAAACGCGCTGAGCCTGAGGGGGCAGCGAAAGCAGCACGCGCACCCACTCACCGACTTCAGCCAGCCAGTCGCGCCAGCCGCTGGTCGCTTCAGCGGCGATGAGTTTTTCGGCGTAGGGCTGAAGCTGAAACCAGACGTTGAAATTGGGGTCTAAACCGCTGCACATGCCCGAAAGGATGGCAACCGTACGCCCAAGCAGTAAGAGATTGTGGGGAACCTGGAAGGGCAGGTCGTAGAGCAATTGACGGAATTGCAGGGCAAAGCGCATCATCTCGGCGTGGCTAATTTGGGTCAGCTCACGCATGTTCATGCCCCAGAAACGCTCGAACAGTTGGGCTTCAGCCTGCTCGATCAGTTCGAGGTCGGCACCAGGTAGCAAAATATTCAAGGTTTGATAAGCCCGCACCATGCGCCCGGCATCGCGCGTGCCCACCGCAATCAGCAACTCGCGTAAACCATGGCGCAGAGTCGGCGGCACCTCGCCAACCATGCCAAAATCCACAAAGGTCAACCGCCATGTTATTCCCTCCTCGTCAGGCGAAGCGAGAGGGGTGACGAATAGATTGCCTGGGTGCGGGTCGGCATGAAAGAAGCCATCCTCGAAGATTTGCTGCAGGTACGTATCGAGCAGTTCTTCGGCAACCTCGGCGGGATCGATGCCGGTCTGACGAATTGCCTCGTAATCGGTGATCTTAATGGCAAAAACGTCTTCAAGGGTCAACACTTTGGAAGTGGTCAACTCCCAAACCACGCGCGGTACATGGACACGCCGCCGTTGGGAAAAATTGGCTGCAAAGGTTTCAGCATTGCGCCCCTCTGCAAGGTAGTCCACCTCTTGCCGAATGGTGGCAGAGAATTCCTCGATCAAGGCGGGGACATCGGCGCGGCGGCGGATTGGTTCATAGCGCTGCAACCAGCCCCCAAAGCGTCCTAAAGCGCTGAGATCCACTTCAATCAGCTTCTCGATATACGGGCGCTGGATTTTGACCACCACGTTGCGGAACGCTGCAGCTTGGGAAGCATCTTCGCGCAGACATGCGCGATGCACTTGTCCCAATGAGGCCGCCGCTAAGGGGGTAGGGTCGAACTCGGCAAACAATTCGGCTAAGGGCGCCCCCAATTCCCGCTCCGCCAACTCGCGGATGGCAGCAAAATCTTCGGCGGGGACTTCATCCTGTAAGCCAGATAACTCTTCCGTTGCTTCGGGGGGTAAAATATCCAAGCGAGCCGAGAGGAACTGGCCGACTTTGATCATCACCCCGCCGAGTTGCACGGCTAGCAAGCGAAACTCCTTTGCGGCGGTTTGGATGCGCCGCGAGCGTGTGCGGCGGCTGAGGGCGCGCAACCCCAAACGGGGTAAAAGAATTTCCCAGAAAATGAAGCGCAGGGTGAGGCGGGTGAAAAACGCCATGATGCGCCGATAGCGCGCTTTCAGGCGGCTTTCATGCATGGCAACAGCTTCCGTTCAAGCTGATTTTTCCTCCCAACGCAGATGGGCGCGTAACCCTTCCAGCGAGCAGGTGCGATAAAAGCTTCGGAAGGCGCGGCTTTCCTCGAGTTGACGCTGCAGTTCTTGCAATCGCTCGGTCATCGCCGCATCGGCTTTTGCCAATCGCGGTTGAAAGATGAACCCTTGATCGTCGGCTGCGAGCACCTCAATCAAGCCTTGGGCTTGCAACACTTGGACGGCAAGGCGCACCACTGCAACCCTTTGAGCGGTGGCTGCTGCCAACCAAGCCCAGGTGGTTTGTCCATTCTGGCGGCTGGAAATCAGCTTCAGCAGACCACGCAGCCGCTCCAAGAGCCGATTGCGGTCGTCGGTTTGGGGATCGATGGCAAACAATGAGATGCGTTGGGGGCGTACCTGTTGAACGGCGCGGCGCAACTCGCTTGCTCCCGGCGGGATTGTCCAGATCACCAAATGGGGATGCGGAACCAACTCGGTGCGATCCTTCCCTTGAACAATTGACCTTTCGCCGGCCTCTGCCCAGATGAGAAGCTCTCCCTCTTCGCGCAAGGCTTGTAATTGTTCGTAGGGGTGGGCTTGGCAACGATAATCTTCGAAAACCATCTCCGCCGCGGAAGCCAATTTGATGGAGGGTTGCGGACATTGGCGAAAATCTACCCATTCCAGTTGCAGATGTCGCTCACCGTTGTAACTTCGCCCGCGTAAACGGTAGGCTAAATCGAATCTCCCTTGCGGTAAAGGCCATCCCGAACCTTGCCACCAGATCAGCCGAAAGTCATTACCTTGCTCATCTTCGACATCCATGAGCAGGTGTTCATTCTGACGTCCCACCTGGGTAGTACCGATAAGGGTGAGATTTTGAGCCACGAAGAGCGGGGCAGGGTTGCCTGCCCCAAAAGGTGCCAGCCGTTCCAATTGCTCGGCAAGCAGCCAATCCACCTCTGCGAGGGGCAAATAGGCGCTCAATTGGAGGTGGGCTTCCAGTTCACGATTGCCGACCATCTGGCGTACGGTATAGCCAATTGCCTGACGAAAACGGGCAATGCGCTCAGGCAAATCATCGGCCGGGGCAAACGCCAAGCCTGCAGCCATCGGGTGTCCGCCAAACGTGCTCAACATGGCGGCTTGAGCTGCAATGGCTTGGGTGATATTTACCCCTTCCACCGATCGGGCAGAGCCGCGAGCGCCGCGCTCTTTCTCGCCGCATAATAAAATAGTCGGTTTTTGGAAGCGTTCGACCAAGCGGCTAGCCACAATCCCGACTACCCCGGCGTGCCATTGAGGATGATACAGCACCAGCACAGGCTGTTCTACCAAGCTGCGATCCTGTTCCAACTGCTGCAGGGCAGCTTGGAAGACATCCTCGGTCAGGCGCTTGCGCATTTCGTTGAAACCCTCGATCTCGTTCGCCACCCGCCGCGCGAAATGAGTATCCTGAGTAGTGAGAAACTCGACCATGGGGTTGGCATCTGCCAAGCGACCCACCGCGTTCAGACGGGGGGCTAAGCCAAAGGAAATCTGTTCTTCGGTCAGGTCGGCGGCGGACATTTCGGCATTTTCTAACAGCAGACGCAAGCCGAGGCGGGCGTTCTGCCGCAAGGCTTCGATGCCGAGCTGAGCCAAATAGCGAGTATCTCCCTGCAGGTTGGCAACATCTGCAATTACCCCCAGAGCGACCAAATCCACAAATTCACTCAACTCCGTTTCTCGCCCAGCTCCTTGATACAATGCCTCGATGACCTTAAAGGCAACCCCAACGCCGGGCAGGCTGCTCAATGGATGATTGGGGGGCAGAAACTTCGGGTTGACGATCGCTGTAGCCGGCGGCAATTCAGAGGGCAGTTCGTGGTGATCGGTCACCAGAAAATCCAACCCCCATTGACGGGCAGCCTGAGCAGCCGCCTGAGCACTGGCGCCGGTATCACAGGTCAGGACGAGATGCGCTCCTTGCCGGGCTAGTTTCTCCAAGTTTGGCACGTTAACCCCGTGCGATTCGGTTTCGCGCAGCGGAATGTGATAAATTAACTTGCCTCCCAAACGACGTAATGCAGAAACCAACAACGCCGTGGACGTCTGACCGTCGACGTCGAAATCTCCCCACACTGCAATGGTTTCCGCAGCGCGTAAGGCGCGCTGCAAACGGGATACCACTGCCTCCATCCCCGGCAGCTCGTAAGGCGAAGTGGGTTGATACGCAGTAGGATCCAAAAAAGCCCGCGCGACTTTGGGATCGGTCAATCCCCGTTGAACAAGGCTCTGTAGTAACAGGGGGTGACCGTCTACGGCTGCTTGTAAATCGGCCGGCACCTCAACCGGAATGGGATCCAACCAAATGGTCATCGGCTAATACTCAATCTCCCCAATTTGTTCCCAATCTTGGGGCAAAGAAAGCTCCAAGAGTTCGGCATTCTCTTCTGTTTCGAGTTCAGCAAGCGGCACAAAGGGACGCTCACAATAGGTGCGATAAGGGCAATAGAAGCACTGGCGTGCGTCCTCGGTGAGCTCAAAATCTGCTTCGTCTCGACCGAGGATCTCATCGATCAGACGGGAAAGATAATCCTCATCGGCTCGATACTGGACGAGGGAATAAGGCAAGGTTTCGGGTTCTAAGGGATAGTTGGTAAACCAGTAAATCATCTTCACCTGTTGCGGTTCGATGCTCTCGCCATTGTTTAGGCTCGCCCCGGCGCGCACCAGCAAATAGGGGTATAGACGCGCTTGAATCATCTGCCGTAGCGCATCCGCAGAGGGCCGCCTTTGGGTGGTTTTCCAGTCAAGGATCGTCCAGCATCCATTCGGATGAGCGACCAGCAAATCGTATTTTGCCAAGAGACGCGCTTTACCCAGCTGGGCGGTAAGGGTTAACTCAGGATAGCGTCTTCCCAGTAGCTCATTCTTCTCGGCAGACTGCCAATATTGACAAAACTGAGTCCACCATTCGAACAGCTCGGGCGAGCGGTTGCGCACCAAGGGCTCGAGCAAATCATCGGCCATCCCCAAAGCTTTTTGATGGGCGAGATGATGAAAATCCTGCGCCTGTTGCAGGCGCTTTTCCCACTCGAAAGCCTCGCCGCCGGCGGCGCATGGCCAAGCCAAGCGGCGCACATAGCGCAAATAAAAGCGACGCGGACAGGTGAGAAAGTCTTGCAAACTAGATTGGCTGAAGGTGAAATCAGGCGGCAGTCTCAGCATGCGTGTTCTCCCAGAATTCGCTCAATGCCAGCAGGGCAAGGGCAGGTTGTTTGTCGTCATAGCGACCGCTATTGCAGGTGATGACGAGTTCGCGCTTGGCGCGGGTGATGCCGACATAGAGCAATCGCAAGCGTTCGCGCACGTAATCGAGTCGCGCCCGCAGGGTTGCTTCGCCTTCCTCGGGAAAGCCAACCTCATCAGGCGAAATCAACCACTCCAGTTGGGCTAAGGTCTCCGCCTGTAAGTTCAAGTGACGGCGCAGGAACCAGCGTTCGGGCTTGTAGGTATCATACGGCGCCCCAGACGGATAATCATAATTATTGACCGAGATCAGATAAACCCGATCCCACTCCAATCCTTTGGCTTTATGCACCGTTGAGACGACCACCCGCCCGGCATAGGCTTGGGGATCAAAACCTCTGTCATCGCGGCTGAAACCGATAAAGCGACGCTCGTTCTCGGCAATGACGGAAACTTCCTGCGCCAAATTATGCAAACGCCATTGCGGATTCGCGTTGCTGGCTTGGCGCAACATCAGTGCCAGCTTATGGCTCAAAGCCAGATCAGCCGGTTCGCTGAATAGATCACCTTGCAAGGTCAGCACCAACTGGTCAATGGGCAAGAGCACTGCCGCTTGCCAGCGCCATACCCGTTCACGAAAGCGCGCCAAACGATAAAAGGTCTCCTGCTCGGATAGGGGCAAATCCATCGCCTCATCGGCTTGGGGAGGGCACACCTCCATTAGCCAATCGTCTGTGTGTGAAGGGTATAAAAACCTTTCGACTTGCGGACAGCGCTGTATCAGCACCCGATCGGCCTCCACTTGGTCACGAAGCAAGGGGGCTTCATACTCATCCAACCGCCAGGCGCGGTAAGCCGTGGCAAGTTTCGTCGCCGAGAGGGGATCCGCCAGGGCATGCAAGATATCCCGCAAGCGTTGAGCGGAGCGGCGCGTGCTGGCGCTAGAGCGCAGCAGGGAATCCTCAAAGGGGACATTTTCCCTTTTGAGGGCTTCGACCACTTTGAACGCCAGATCATGAGTTGGCGCCAGCACCGCTACAGTCCAATCGGGATGTTCTTTGAGCCACTTTTTCACCGATTTGGTTATACGTTCGATCTCCTCGCTGCCTTTCAACTTTCTGGGGTACAGGATAACCTTTGTCGGGTCATCGGGTGGATTGGGATGAGGATCGTCGGCGGGCACAGGGGTGATGAAAGGAGGACCCTGTAAGGCATCTCTCACTTCTTCCAATGGATGGTGGTTCATCGTCCAACGCACCAATTGGTTGGCAAGCTCCATGATGCTCAAGCTCGATCGCCCCGAATTGGGCAAATCGCGGTGGATGACGCCAGCCTCTTTGACAAAACGGCGCAGGTATTTCGGGTTGGCAGTGGTGAAAGTCTCGTAAATCGCTTGGTTGGGGTCTCCTACGCGCACCCAGTTCCCATTTTCGCCCACCAAAGCGCGCAAAATTTGTTCTTGAATATAGGACGAGTCTTGAGCTTCATCTTCGAGGATATAGGGCCAGCGGTGACGCAGCCGCTCCAAGAGTTGTGGCTCCCATTGCAGGACATCGTAAGCCAAGCGGACGAGGTCATCGAAATCCACCGCCCCGCGGTAGCTGAGCGAACGTTGATAGTCCGAATAAATGGCGACGCCCATCTCCAACAGGGGCAAGGGAAAGGGCAATTGGTCAAGCCTAGCACGCAGTTGAGCAGGGGTGAGACGGTGGTCTTTGGCAACGCGAATGAAGGCAACGGCAATTTCCTGCACTAAGTTTGGCAGATCTTTGCGCTGGACTTTTTGCTGCTGATAGGGCGACAGGTTCTCATCGAGATAATCCGAGAGAAAATTGCCATGCTGATGCAGCCAGCTCTTGACGGCACTTTCTAGAATGCGATTGCATTCGCCTTCATCTAAGATGACAAAGCGCTCATCCAAACTTACCGCGTCGGGGCGCTCACGCACGATGTCGTTGGCTAAACCGTGCAAGGTGCGCACCCGAAAGTTGAGCGGCAACAAACCACGTTCCTCCAGCAAAGCGCGGATGCGCTGGGTGAACACATCGACAGCCGAATTGACCAAGGTGACAATCAAAATTTCCTGTCCGCGCCGCAGGGTGGTGTGGGTGAGAAGCTCTGCCGCTAAGTAAGCCAGCGTGAGCGTCTTGCCACTGCCGGGCACTGCCAAAACCCCCATCTTGCCGCTGCGATAGGAAACCACTTGTGCTTGGGCTGGTCTTAATTGAATCGTCATCGCTTACCCATCCATTGACCCTTTGGCATGATCCTGCCTGGCAAACAATTCTAAGCTCTCCTGTAGGAGGCGCAACAAATCGCCGCGCTGCTCATAACCGCTGGCACTGTATTCGGAGTAACCCAGATAGATTTCTCGCCGGCAACGACGTACCAATCCGAGCACAATGCGACGCAAGTTTTCTTCGGCAACCTGTGCTTCGTCGTCCGCCGTCCACTTGCGTCCCTGTTGCCAGCGCCGGCTGAGTACATACGGTTGAGTGAGAGGTTGGAACAAGCGTTCATACCAGCCGGGACTGCCGATATCCAACCAAAATTGCACGTCAACCGGGCGATTGCTCAACAGATAAGTATAAGCCGGGCTAATCAGAACGGCGTCTTCGTCCTCCATCTGCCAACTGCGTAGATATTGGGCAGCAATCACCCCCTGGCTGACCATGCGCAAGTATTCGCGGTTGCGCTCTTTGAGGCTGACCTTCATGCTCTCCCGAAAAGCTTGGCGGAACTTGCGCGCCGATTCTACCAAGTTCGCGGTTAACTCCCCTGCCCACTCATTACGATAAAAGCCAAAAGCGGGTTGGGAGAGCAGTTCGTCGAAAAGGCGGGTAAAGAAGACCTCTAACTCTTCAGGTTCGGAGCCGCGCGCCGCTTCGATCCACAGACGCAAGCGCTCATACGCCTCCCCGATGCGGTAGGTAAGCCGCTCTTGGACATCGGGTTGGATTTGTTCAAAGGAAGTCAAAGTGGGTAATCTATCCACTTTGCGGGAGACAATGTTGGTCAATAAGCGGGCACGCACCAGGTCTAATCCGTCTATGACCTGGAGCAAGGCGGTCATCAGGTCAAAATCCTGCACCGTGTTGGGGGGTAGCTCTTCGGGGTATGCCAAGCCGGCCAGGGTCAGAAGCGCCTGAATGAGCGGTTCTTCGCGCAATGCCCGCGAGGGGCGGTGTGAACGAACCGCAAGGTGGTGTTTTTGCAGCAAATCGCTGAGGGAAAAACGTAGCGCATCCGAAAGATAGGGGGCTAAGATGACAATTTGCGAAGGGGCAATGCCTTCTTCCTGCACACAACGCGCCACTTGTTGAGCAACTCGTTCCAGCATCTGCGGATAAAAGCGCTCAAAAAGGGGTTGCAATGGCGGTGGCGCAGCTTCAGGGGTCGGTGCAGGGGGCGGCTCACCAAATGCCCATAAAAGGGTCTGTTCCAACCGTCTCATGGCGGGCGGTTGGACAAAAGAGGTCTCAAAGGTTACCTGAACCTCGCATGCCTCCTTTAGAGAATAAGCCGAAAGTGGGTCTGCCCCCAGAAAAACGCGATAGCCGCCCTGCTGGTCATAAATGAGCAAAGCCGAATCAAAAGCCGGCAACCATTGGCGCAAGAGGTCATGCGAAACCGGCGCATCCTCTTCGATGTTATCGGCGATCAGATGGCGGTACTGGCTGCGTAAGGTCTCCTGCACCAGTGGGTCTTTCCAAAGATAGCGGACAAAGATTTCTACCTGCAAAGAAAAATCCAACAGGTTATGTTCCAGGCAAAATGACCGAAAGAGATTGGCACACGTCTGGGCATCGTCGTAAATGCTCAATTGTCCTGGGCTGCCACTCCAAGCAGCCTTGAGACGTTCGCCGATTTCTGTGTGCGGGAATCCCACCAACGCCGCTTTATTCAGGTTGTCCAAGATCTGGCTATACAGGCGGTTAGGATGGACGTTGACCGAGGCAAAGAAGCCCTGTGCCAGCAACGGCTCGACCAATTTCGCCATGAAATACTGTGCCGTCTCGAGGGTCAGAAAGAGCGGCCATTCGTGCGGTTGTCCAAAACCAGCCTTTTCGACCACCAAAGGCCAGAAAGTCTCAATCGTCCGCCTCGCCAAACCGCCTAAAGTGAGAATCGTCACCGCTCCACCCGCCATTACGCCTGGCACGGACAATGCCTCACGGTAGGGTTGCGCCAAAGTGCGTTGTGGTACGTAGATCAAAATATGATGGGCAGGAACGCCGGCTTGCATCAGATACAGCAGCCGTTCAACAGCGGCGCTGGTTTTTCCGCAACCAGCTTTGCCCTCTAAAAAACAACGCTCTCCAATTGGACGATGAACCAGATCGAGTTGTTGGGGAGTGAGCGCCAGCATAAGCAAATTATAACGTCCTTCTGATGCACAATCCGAAACATGCTGGTAAAATGAAGCTAGTGGAGTTGACAATGAAGAAGATCATCCTATTGCTTGTCCTTTTGAGTTTGCTCAGCCTGACGTTCTTAACCGCTTTTGAACCCTCGCCCCGTGCGCAATTGACCATTATCAATAAATCGGGGGTGAAATTAGGCATCCAATTGATCGATCCCCGCGATCGAGAAAATCTGTATTATCTGACCGTCGAAAAGGGAGATCGCGAAGAGCCGCAGGAAAAAACCTTTGAAATCAAGCCGGCAACTTACTCGATGATCGTCTATTACATGGAAACCTGGGATCCGGTTTATGGCTATCCCACCTGCGGCGGGTTGGTGTTGAAATCTCGCTTGTTGGCGCGGGGTAAACAGCGCGTCGTGTTCACCAAATGTGGGGTGATGCCGGTCAACCCCGGCGAACCGACGATGATGAAGTTTTGGCTTTACACGCCTTTCTTCTATCCCTTCCGCTTTGTTTATTAGTCTCCTTGAGGGCTTTGTCGCCGCGAAGACGAAAGCAGGTCGACATCGTTGCCGACCTGCTTTCTTAGACAGTCACGGAACGGGGTTTACGGGCGATTCATTCCACTGACACTACCACCAACCGCTTGAATGCTGTCGTAGAGAACTTGTAGGATGTACTTGGCGTTGTGAGCGTAGGCGCCGGGGTCTTTCTGCGCCCATTGGTAGTTATAGGCGGCGCGCAGCAAGTTAGGCGTCCAGCTCTTGAAGGCATTGGGGAAGATGGTCTCGTCAGGGTCTGCCTCGCCATTGCCGTTGGTATCATTGAAGTAGTACGGGTAGATATAGGGGTGATAGACAATCGGCGCTTGAGCTGTGTTTGCCGCATAGGCTAGGATGGCAGCGTAGAGTTTCTCCATCATGGTCTGGACTTCACCTGCCAAGCCTTCAGCCTCATCGCCGTCGCCGTCGAAGTCGCCCACCGTGTTCAACCGCATGGCGCGCAGGTCAGCTAGGGTGTTGACAGTGGTGTGACAACTGCTGCACTCTTTGACCTCGACCTCTAAAGCGTGCGCGCTGTGGCATTGGATGCAGGTGCTATACTTTTCCACATGCTGGAAGCGTCCGGCGTATGTCTTGCCGCTAAATTGATAAGCGCCCTTGGCTTCGTCTCCAAACAAGGTCGCTCCCGCCGCAAAGTAGTGTGGGTTGCGAAAGGTCAGTTTTTCGGAAACCTGATTATCCTGTACGCCGGCTGCGCGGATGGCATTGTCCAAGCTGACCGTGGACTCGCGCCCCTGATGGCAATTCAGACACATGTTGGCGTCCGAATTGCCAAAGTCCAGCTTGGCACCGCTGGGGAAGGTGACCGCACCCACCTCGAAGCGGGTGAAGGTAGCCAAGTCGTCATGGCAACTGGCGCAGTTCAGGCCGTTGGAGGGAGGCGCAGCGATGTTAACGCCATTCTTCAGATAGGTGGGCAGCCCAGAAGCAGTGTGACAGCGGGCGCACGCACCAGGTACCTCGCCATCGGCATCCCAATGGCGGAAGGCCTCTTTGGAGCCAGCGAAGTGACCGGGATCATCGCGCCGCGCGCTTTCCAGACTCACCGGTGACGAGAGCTTGGCATTTAGGTCTTCAATGGAGTCGTACAGCAATTGGATAATATATTTGCCTCCGTGAGCGTAGGCACCGGGGTCTTTTTTGGAGGTCTGATAGTTATAGGCCGCTTTGAGCAGTCGCCCTGTCCAGCTTTGATAGCGGTTGGGGAAGACGGCTTCGCTTTCATCGATCGTGCCGTCGCCGTTGGTGTCGGCGAAGAAGTAAGGATAAGCATGAGGGTCATAGCCGATGGCTTGTCCAGCGACATCACTGGCAAAAGCCTGAATGGCGCTGAAGAGCATTTCCTGCAAGCCTTCGATTTCGGCGGCAATGCCCTCTTGAATGTCGCCGTCGCCATCATAATCTGCTTCGGAGCCGGCCATGCGAATCTTGCGCACGTCTTCCACGCTGGCAACCCCTTGGTGGCAGGTGGCGCAGGCTTCGAGTTTGAGTTCGAGTGTATGCGAGTTATGGCAACCGATGCAGGTGTCATACCCTTCTACATGATCATTTTTGGCATCGTATTGCTTGCCCTCATATTCATAGCCACCTTTGGTAAGGGTGCCATAAAGGGTTGCTGCGGCTGCATAGTAGTGAATGTTAATAAATCCCAATTCGGGGTTGGTTTTATCGACATCGGCGGTTAAGCCGGCTTTTTCCAATGCCCCATCAATACTTAATTTCGAAGCTCGTCCTTGGTGGCACTGCATACATACCGCCTCACCGCCTAAGCCTGAGATTTCAGCGCCAGAGGGGAAGACGACGCTCGTCATCTGAGCTGTCGAGGCATTGTGGCAAGTTACACAAGTCACCGTTGTGCCGATCGGCGCTGGATTGTCCACCACGCCGGCTGCCGTGCCATCCTCACCGAGGAAATCAAGGAAGCCCGTCTCACCGTGGCATTTGGCGCATTCAACGGGGATCACTTTGCCTTCGCTTTCATTCCAGTAGGTAAAAGCAACCGCGTCGGCTTTGTTATGACCCGAATCTACCCACTGCGCCTCAAACGGCACTTGTTTGACCACGGGTTCAACAACGGGGGGGCATGGTACCGCCGTCGGGCAGACAGGAGCTGGTGCCGCTGGCGCTTGGGTAGCAGGGGCTGGTGTTGCCGATTGACAGGCGGCTAACCCCATCCCAAAGACAATAAACAAGATACCAATCCATGCAGATACCTTCATATTCCTTCTCCTGTAAAAGATAGAATGGTCAAGAGAGAGGATAAATTGGATAGAGCCCAGTTACACCTCCTTTCTGTATCATCAACCTGAGAGAACATTTTGCTCGCGAAGATAGCTTAGTTTGGTGCTGGAGTGTGGAAAGCGGCAAGATTAATCGTTTTTAATTATAGACGAATATTCCCTTGCGCGATATAGGATATTCATCATGAAATTTACCATGAATATTGTCGTGTGAGGGGGCGGTTTTTTTTGAGAGGTATACTTTTTTACCCAGCCAGTAACTGCTCAGCCCATCAGGGATTTCGCACTGTAGAGAACACTGAGACCGCGCAGGTGAACAAATCACCGTGATTGGGTGAACCTTTGTTTTCCAAATCTCTGCCTGCTCGGCGGTAAAATGGACACCCCCTGAGCAGTTACCCCAGCCATAGGAGGATATCGCTCCACCACCTGCTGTCAAAAGAGCTCAGTAGGATAACTCAAGCGTTTCAACCTTGTACGGATCAAGCGCCTTAGGAGCCATGCAGCTTTTCGCTGACCTTACAGGGATAGCTCAACGTCTCAACGCAGCGCAGGGAAACCGCACTGTCTACCTTTATCCCTGCCTGAGCCAACAAACGCTCAACGTGACAAAGGGGTAAGCCCATCACATTGGCAAAACAACCCGCGAAATTCTCAACTGGGTGAAAACCTTGATGTTGAATCGCATACGCGCCAGCTTTATCCAGTGGGTCTCCGCTGGCAATGTAGGCAAACATTTCCTCATCACTGAAGTTCCGAATGGGCACCTCTGAAAGGCAGACATCCGTCCACACTTGCCCATCCGCATTGCGCAAAAGGGTTAAACCGCTAAACACAAAATGGATCCTGCCACGCAATTGGCGCAGCATTTCTTCTGCTTCTCGGGCATCGCCGGGTTTGCCGAAGATCATCCACCCTCCAGCTTCATTTTGAAGCGCAACGGTCGTGTCGGCTGCCAGAACGATCGCTCGGGCGTCCAGTTGGGCAGCAGCCTGCTCCGCCTTGCTGCGAGATAGGCGAACGACGTACTCAGCGGGAGGCTCATCCTTTTTAGGGGTTTCATCCACTTCCACCGACCAGACGCTAAAAGGCAGATCGAACAACCCAAGAAGCTGTCTTCGACGCGGAGAGTTTGAGGCTAAAACCAACATCGTCTGCCAATTGTAACGCTTTTCCATGCTTATTTGTTGCAAAGTTTAAAATTTGTCGCTATAATAAAGATGCCGATCATAAAACCTACAACTTAGGAAACAAGAAAATCATCTTTCTCAGGTTGGTGTATTTTCTGCTCAGGGGGATAAAGCCACGTTAATGGTGTTCGCTTATCGGTAAAAAATATCAGACAATCGAAGAATGGTGCAGCGGTTTTGTCATGCCTTTGCGCCTGAGCGGGCCTCTTCCCAGCCTTCTCTGCCTCCGCTAGATGGCATTCCCCCCTAAGCTCAGGTAGGTTTTTGAGTTAGAAAGGGAAACACAATGAAAAAGTCTGTCTCTCTTGTTCTAACAGGGGGAATCCTGTTAGCGCTCGGGGTCGCTTTGCTGTTGCGTTTGCCCGTTCAGGCTTGGCTTGGCGATGTTGATCTAAACAACCTGGTCAACCAAGCCGATCTGAACGCCATCGCCCAGAAGTTGGGCTTGAATACAGATAACAACACCCGTGCCCTCGATCTGAGCCTGGACGACAAAATCAATGTGGTCGATCTCGCCATCGCCGGGCGTTCTTACGGGGCACCACACCTCTTCCACTCCGTGCGTCAGATTTCCAACTGCGTGAACTGCGTTTCCTACCAAGAAAGCTGTTTAGATGGGCTTGGACGCATCAACATCATCTGGAGAACATTGGATGAAAGGGTATTCTTTAGCCGCATCGATCGCTTCGGCAACACGCTGGTCGATGACGTCCTGCTAGCCAGCGGTGTTGATGAACCCATTTCGATCGCTTGCGATCAAAGCGGCAATGCACACCTGTTCTGGATCAAGAACAGCCTGCTCTATCAAGCCCGCTTCGACGCCTGGGGCTATCCTATCATTGAACCTCAAAAAGTCTATGATGAAAACGTTGTCGGCACCACAGGGACAGAGGCGTTGGCATCTGCCATCGACAACGAGGGGAATGCCTTTGTGTTTCTTAACCGTCTTAATTTGCGCACGCCGTTGCTGCTGAGAATCGGTCCACAAGGTGAACTCAATCAATGTGCGGTTGGTTCGCGCAGTGGAACCAGCAACACCACTCCCCTTTATCACCAGCTTCAGCTCGACTCGCTCGATAACCTGCATTTGCTGTGGTATGAAGTCCAAGACGACGATCGCTTGTACTATGCTCGCTATGCCAACCAGCCATCCCTTGCCAATCCCTCGATCGGGGAGCACATCGTGGGATATACCGAGTACGATGGAGCGGTCACCACAATGCGCAAGCCAGACCTCAAAGTCGATTCGGAAGGCAACGTCTATGCGCTGTGGAAAAAGGGCAGCACAGCAAACCTTCCCAAGCTGTTTCTCGAAAAAATCGACCCTAGCGGCCAGACGTTGCTGGATGACCACGTCTTATTCGACCGCTGGCAAAGCGGCGGTGTCGGTCCAGCCACCAGCGAAATCGCTCTAAGCTCAACCAATCAGCTTTACCTCCTTTCGGTGACTGACTGGGGAAAGGGGACTCCTCGCTCTGCGCTAGGCTCTTTCACAGCTCAGGGCGTGCCCATTTCCCCCATGCGCTGGATTTTCTATGGCACGCCGATGGGCAGACCGAGCTTATTGGTTGACCGCCAAGAAGATGTCCACATCACCTTCCACAGCACTTCCGATAAAGGCTATCCATCCTGCCCGGGGCGTGCGCTTTGCTATCTGGGTACAGCCTTCAACACCGAGTCTTACGACCTGACGCGCAGCGATCTGGGCATCGACGCGGCTCACCTCACTTTCGAGCCGCTCATCTCCCGTTGGGGCGGCACACTCGCCATCACGACTACCGTATATAACGAAGGCTGGGCAGGCGCTTTGCCTACCTCTTTGTTGATCACAATCGAAACCGAAGCAGGGCAGAAAATTGTCGAGACCTCGCGTTCCATCGGGGCTTTGGCGCCTCATGCACAGCAGGGGCTGAACAATATCCAACTCAGTCTCCCCACGATGCCACCCGAAGGGCTAGAAGAAATCGAGTATCTGCGCCTGCGTTTTTCCATTGACCCTCAAAACCTTCTCACCGAGACCACCAAAGACAATAATGTGCTTTCCGTGCCTATTCTGGTGCAAAAAATCCCCACCAAGACCGGCTTGTTTCTCGTTGTTGAAGACGAAACGAATACCGTGCGCGAGGGGACGAGTGAGACGCTCACCGTTGGCACCGCCAGCCTGCATGGAGGCAGCTACTCGAAGTCGGGAATCAAGGTGGAGGAGACCGTTACGCTCCTTGCCAAGGATATTCCCGTAACCAATGACCTGGTCAACTATACGGTGAGCTGGCAGGCAAGCGGTTATTCCATTCCTACGCCGGTCGTCATCGGGGTGAAAAGGAACAGCAGCGATCCCTACCGCATCGATTACTCGCCGAACAACACCGCCGTGTTAAAGACCAACCGCTGGGGCAGCTTGAGCGGCAACATCTCTAGCGGTGGAAGCCCGCTTGCTGACGCAACGGTGCGTCTGGTCGGACAGGGCTTGAGCATCGAGACAACCACCGATGCGGAAGGGAATTTCTCACCCAGCAGGGAACCCAAGCTGGCAAAGCTCATCCCAGGAACCTACCAAATCCGTGTCAGCAAAGCCGGCTATGATCGCTTGATCGACACACTGGTCATCTCTCCCCTTGGCAGCCACACCTACAACCGCTCCATGAATACAACTACCGATGCTTACTTGCACGGCAGTGTGGTCAATCAGTATTGCAACCCCGTGATAGGCGCAGCGGTGAATGCCTGTGGAGCAACAGACACCACCGATGGGCAAGGCGTTTTTGATCTGACCGTGAATGCAAGCTGCACGACTCTTTCGATCACCCGCAGCGGATATGCAAACTTGAGTGAACCCCTATCGCTCACCGCCGGCTTGGAGACGGTCAAGAACCTGACGATGAGCTTCGATCCGCCGGTTACCCTGTTCTCAAAACAGAGTCGCGTTGCCAGCTTGGTGGTCGATAAATCCACCGGCGGTTTGCTTCCCGAGCCGCCCCCAGATGCCAATTGGTTGCAAAAGCAGGCTTTTAATAAATTCAAAGATAAATTCTGGCCCGATGCGCGCATCATCATCGCCTACGGCGCTCATGCCTTTCGGGCAGCAGCGGCCTACAGCGGACCTTCCGATGATCGGCGCATGCAATTCGTTCAGGTTTCCTTTGAACCACAGACCTTTGAAATTCATGCTCTGCTCGCTACGGTGGAAATCAAAGGCGTACCGGTGACGATCCCCATCGTCAGCGACTCTGGCATTCTCTCGGCGGTTTGGGTTATCGAAGCACGCTTGGTAAACGTGAGAACTGGTCAAGTGATCAAGAAGGTGCAGGTGCCGAGTGAAGGCTCTGCGAGCGAGCTCATGTTCGAACCGGGTATGGTCACATACGATTTTCAAGGACAAGCCATCAGCGACTGGAACAACACCGAAGTTTGGCTGTATTACAAAGTGGGTGAAAATCGGGATGGTCAGTTCCAGTCACCCGCCCAAGCGCGGTGGTTCTCTCATATTATGAAATTCAAACTCTCCGACGGAACGATTTGGGTCGAGTATGGGGGAGCCGATTTTCCGCTTCAATAAAGGAGGTTGCAGGGATGAACAAGTTCTGGTTTGGGTTGTTATCGGTTCTGATCGCCTTGGTTGGAGTGGGCTTGCTTACCCGACCGCCTGCGCAGGCAGCCACCGCCAAAGTGGGTTGCCAACCCCAAAATCTAACCGTGCGCACCGGGCAAACTTTCTATGTGACTTTAGCGGTCACTAATACCCAAGACCTATACGCCTTTCAGTTCGACACCGCCTTTGCCAATCAATTCTTAGAATTTGTGACTGTGATGCCCGGCAACCATCTGCGCTCGGATGGCGCTCAGCATTTCGTTGCTCCGCCCACCTTGTATGTCGGTTCATCCACCAATGAAGTGCGCAACGCGGCGGCCACCCGTCTAAGCCGCGATTTCGGCGTTGATGGCAACGGCGGGTTGGCTCATGTGATGTTCCGCGCCCTAAAGCAAAACACCAGCGGCACAACGGTTGACTTAAAGAGCATCATCCTGTTAGACCGCAATGCCCTTGAGATCGACAAAGATTATCTCAACGGTGCAGATTGCCGAGTTATCGTCAGAGATGACGCGCCGCTGTTCGTTCAACCGCCGGTTGGCGAATTGGTCTTCTTGCCGGCAGTCGTGCGCTGAAGGGAATGGTTTTGAGGTAATTCTGGCACCCTGCGGGTTGAGCTTGTCGAAAGGCTGCCCTCACCCCCGGCCCCTCTCCCAGAACGGGCGAGGGGAGCAACTCCCTCACCCCCGGCCCCTCTCCCAGCGGGCGAGGGGAGCAACTCCCTCACCCCCAACCCCTCTCCCAGCGGGCGAGGGGAGTGACTCCCTTCCCCCGCGTCGGGGGAAGGGCCGGGGATGGGGGTCGCGGGTTGCGTAGCGAGGGGAGTATTGACTCCGTTCCCCCACAATTAAGACTCATGCTATGACTTAATCGGATAATACCCAAACTCCTCGACCGCATCCACCATGGCAAGGATGTTCTCTGGCGGGACATCATTCATAATGGTGTGCACGGATGCCACCATATACCCCCCGCCGGGGGCAAGAATCTCGATCACCCGCTTGACCTCTTGGCGCACCTCTTCAGGCGTGCCATGAGGCAGGATGCGGTGCGTATCAATCGCTCCACAGAAGATGATTTTATCCCCATAGCGCTTTTTCAACTCGGGCAAATTTGCCATCTTTCCTGCCGAGGTCTGGATTGGGTTGAGAATATCGACTCCGATTTCGATAAAATCATCGACCAAATCAAAGATATCCCCATCAGTGTGGAAAAAGACCTGGGCTTTGGTGCGGCTCTTAATAAAGGCAATAAAGTCGGCATGGATGGGTTTAAGGATTTCCCGATACATCTTGGGCGAGATCATCAGGCTCTGTTGGGTGCCAAGGTCATCTCCAATTTTGATGATGTCCAAATTTTCACCCGCTTCATCGAGAAAATGTCCCATGAGTTGCTTGCACAAACTGGCGATTTTCTCCAAGAGGGCTTTGGCGAAGTCGCGATTTTTGACCATATTGTAGAGGAACTTATCCAACCCCTGCATGGCATGGGCACGCTCGAAAGGAAAGAGCAACCAAGGGGTGCCCATAATGGCGTAGCGGTTTTCTTCCCGCAAACGGCGCGCTTGCTCCCGCACGTGCGCTACACGGCTGGGGTCATCCATATCCGGCCAGGGATAGCTTTCGATTTCCTCAAGGGTCGTTGCTTCTGCCATGGGGTGAATGCCGGGAAACCACACTTCTGGCTCAATTTCTTTCTGCCCGCTTCCCCAGTCATCTATGAAAGGGCTATGTGCAGGGCGATTGCGGTTGCGTTCATAGACAAAATCTGGGAAGCGGTCAAGCACGCCGCGCACATCGGCGCGTAACCGCTCTAAAATGGGTTCGTCAATCAGGGCAGTGCCAAGTTCCGGCCAATCGTAAATATACCGCTCTTTAGCTTCGTAATTCAGTAATTGCTTCAGGCGTCGATAGGCAGGCATCTTAATGCCGGTAGCATTGCTGGCACCAATGATGATTGGGACACGGTCGGGTTCTTCATGGTTTAAGACAGCGAGGACACGTTCTCGAGGAGTAAGCGCCATGTTGAATCACCTCTTTTTGGATATAAATTTGCTGTATTATAACGGCAGAAAGTCGCTTTGGGACACAAAAACCACAGGATGATGTTACAATGATTAATACAGACGACCTGCAAGTGTGTGCGACGGTGCGAATGGATGGGATGATGACACAAGCTTGGAGGAAGTGAACAATGGACAACAGGAAGCGCAAAGTAGGAAAAACTCTCTTTTCAATTAGGCGTTTTCATTTGATGGTGGGCTTATTGGCGATGCTGGTGCTTGCCTGCACCCTGTCTATGAGTGGAGATAGTGGCGCGCAACAAACCCTCGTCGCAGCCAACTTACAAGCCACCATTCAAGCCCAGCAGGCAACTCAAGCTGCCCTTGAGCAACAAAATGTTGAAATTGCCATCCAAGCCACCCAAGCAGCCTTAGACCGCCTCAAAACCGAAATCGCCCTCCAAGCAACCAGTGCCGCTATGGAGACAGAACAGCCAGAACCCACACCCCCTATGCAAGCCCCACAAGCAACGATCCCTAGCACTGAAGCAACACCCACAACCGAGACCCCTACAGCCATCCCCTTGACCCAATTTTCGGGCACGGGATGGACGTTTGTCCAATCTTCCACGTGCAAAGATCGGCAAAAAGGCTGTTGGAGTGGGACGGTAAAAACAGCCCAATTCATCATCCTGACCGGCAAAGATCAAGTATATCTTGATCCCGCTTGGATCTTCCCTCACTTAGTGTTGTGGACGCGCTATAAAAGCACTTTTGACTTCACCTTTGGCTATGTCGAATTAGAGATTCCCGAACGGGTTGGGTACAGTCGCGTTCAATCCTTTGGGGGCACAAAGGACTATTGGGAACGGGTCTATATCCCATTGATTGATTATGTTGGGAATACCGTGTCGGTGCGGTTTTATTTCCAGGGACCGGATGGAACGTCCGAATACCAACCAAGCACCTTCACTTGGTACCTAGAAGATATTCAAATCACCCCCAATTTCCCGGAGTAATTTGGGGAGGGCAGCCTTGCCCTCAACCTCCACCACTCTCCACCTCTACCGATTTGCCCACGACTGCCAGCGAGAAGCTGCAATCGGTTCGCTCTGTGCATTTACAATTTCGGCTGGAAAGGTCACCGATAAAAGGAGAGCCTAAACTTTACACCTTGCGCAAAGCCTGATCTAAATCGGCGATCAGATCGTCAGCGTCTTCAATGCCCACCGAATAGCGAATCAGGTTATCCTCAATGCCGAGTGCACGGCGTTCTTGGCGGGAAAGTTCATAATACGAAATGACCGCTGGTTGAGAGACCAGTGACTCGGTGCCGCCCAGCGAGACTGCCAACAAAGGAATTTGCAGCGCATCCAGCACCTGGGCGGCACTGTTTCCATCGCCTTTTACGGTAAAAGAGACCACCCCGCCAAAGCCTTTATATTGGCGCAAGCCAATGGCATAATCGGGGTGAGAGGGCAAGCTGGGATACCACACGCGCTCGACAGCAGGATGCGCCGCTAAAAATTCTGCAATCCGCCGCGCATTCTCGTTATGTCGCTGCACACGCAGACCTAAGGTCTTGAGCCCGCGGATCAGAAGGGAAGCGACATACGCATCGCTGATCGCCCCAACGATGCCCTGAAACTCCCGCAAGCCAGCCAACAGCTCGTGCCGCCCTGCCACCACACCTGCTAACAAGTCATTGTGTCCGGCTAAGTATTTGGTCGCCGAATGCACCACCAAGTCCACTCCCCACTCGAGCGGACGCAAATTAAAGGGCGTGGCAAAAGTAGAATCCACGACGGTCAGTAGGTGATGCTGTTTGGCAATAGTTATAAACTGTTCGATGTCCAACAAACGGTTATGTGGATTGGTCGGCGATTCAGAGAACAACAAACGTGTGTTCGGACGGATCGCCTGCCTGAGAGCTTGCTCATCATTCATCGGCACGACGCTACACTCAATCCCATAGCGTTGAAGCGTGGCGGTGCAGAATTGGCGCGTCTTGCGGTAGAGATTTTCGGTGATCACCAGATGATCACCCGCCGCAAGCAAACTCAGCAGCAGGGTTGAGATCGCTTGCATACCAGAGGCAAACAACACTGCTTCTTCAGCTCCTTCCAAGGCTGCCAAGCGCGATTCGGCAGCCGTAATGGTCGGATTGCCATAGCGGCCATACTCACTGCGGTCGAGTGGTTCTCCCCACAATTTGTTCTGCATATACGTTTTCACCGCCTGGGTGTTCTCGAAGGTAAAGGTAGCCGTTGAGACCAACGGTTCGGTGATTGAGTGGTAGGGGTTCTCGCTACGTCCCCCATGCACAGCTTGGGTGGACTCGCCTCTCTTTAGGGAATCAGGGACGACGGGAATCAAGATTTCTTCTGCTAAGGTAAGGAAACCGCTGATTGAGTGATTGTTTGCCATACGCTTTCTCCTGTTTATCCTTCGATCCAAATTCTTAACCAAAAAAGCAGGCTACCCGGTGTGGGTAGCCTGCTCAAAGGGGGCTGCGGAACGACCTTAATACCGCAAACAAACCGCTGCTTCCCACACCGAAGCGCGCTGCGCCATCATCATGTCCATCATCATGATGCTGAGCAGAAGAGAGGAGACCACCAATACAAACGCTTCTAGCATGGGAAAACCATCCATCCTAGCGCTTACTATACAAACATTTACCCTAAAAGGCTATAGGCAAATTGGATAATCTTTAGCCAAAAGGATGCAACACTTTGCACAACCAGGGGGTTACCGCTCTTCCAAGGGACGGGTCATGCGATAGATATGTAAGGCGAGTTGCACTGCCAGCCGATTTTCTGGCTTGTCTAAATCGATATTCGTAATGGCGGAGATGCGCTCCAAACGGTAAACCAGCGTATTGCGGTGGATGTATAAAGCTTCAGCGGTTTGGGAAAGGTTGCCATTGTGGGCAAAAAAGGCTTCCAGGGTGTTGAGAAACTCTTGCGGGTTTTCCGTGGCAAGCAGATTGCCGAGGATCTCTTCTTGGAATGCCATCAACTCAGGGCTATGTTCTAACTGGAGCAGTAAACGATAAACGGACAGATCAGGGTAATAGAGGGGGGACTTCTCGTTCAGACGGCGTGCCATATCCAGCGCCTGGCCTGCACGAGAAAAGGAGACGCGCCATTCACCCACCTCAAGGGCAGGGGTGCCAATGCCACAGCGCACAACAGCCTGAGGATACTCCCGTTGGGCTTGACGGAGAATCGCCTCAGCTAAAGCAATGGCTTCTTGAGGGCGGCCGCTCTGGTTGGTTATGGGACAGAAACAAATCACCTCTGATCCCATCGGGTGGACGACAGCGCGCAAGCCGCGCTGGGCGATCTCACCGTTGATAATGGTCTCCAACCGACGGCGTGAAGGAGAGGCGGGCGAATCCCACATCATGCGCAAGGCGATATGCGCTTGTTGTGGGTTCAAGCCCATCGTCTGGATCCACAAACGCGCATCACGCGGTGTAAGAATCTCCTGCAACAAAGCATTGAGCAAATCGCCCTTTAGGCGTTTTTCGGTTTCACGGATGGCTTTGTTGCGCGCCATTTCGATCGCTAGCACCAAGCCCCCCTGTTCGGCGACCAAATAATCCAACGAGTCAAATTCGCCTTGCACGCCGACAATCGAAAGATAGCCTCGAGCGACTTCGCCAACAACCACCGGGGCAATTAAGCAACCCAAACCACCGCCCAACTCTTGACAATGAATAGAAGGTTGACTTCCAACCCGCTTGCGGTCTAAAAAGGCTTCTGGCAAGGGGCGTAGATCGCGAAATTGGGCGAGAATATCCTGCCAAATAGCTGCCAACGTTGTTGAAGGGTAATGGGCAAGGATGCTGCCGCGTTTATCTTGTAGGATCACGCCGCGGGCGGTCATCTCTGCCATCGCCTGCACCAGCCCTTCAAGACCGCGTCCCTCTGCCTCGAACTGTGCCAATTGAGCATGAATGTGTGCGCCGCGTTCGATGGTCGCTGCGCGGGCATTGATCAGCACGGCTAATAACCGTTTCTGCAACGTGCGTTTATCCACTTTTTCATCGGTGATGGCGAGGGCTAGCGGTGGTTCTGCAGGCATTTCGTCCGGCATCCCGATGACGACGGCCAAAATTGCATTCTTCTGACGCGCGGCTTGTAATGCCTCGGCGGAGCATTCGGCAGCCGTCAGGACTAAAATGTCCCCCGTTCGCAAATCCTCAAGGGATAATGCTACCCAATCGGGCGCCTGCGCCGCTGGGTCTGGATTGCGCAACCATTGCGGCGGCCGCTCGAGGGCTAATCGGAGGGTTTCTTTCAAGGTCAGTTCTGTGGCAGCCATGTTTGTCTTTCGTTGAGTCTCATCACCTGCTTGGATTAGCAAGCTACTGATCACCAATCATGTTGTAGCCGACTTTTCGGTACTTTGGGCAATTATACCTTGCCAATTGCAGCATAGGGAGATGGCTTTAAGGTCGCTTTGAGAAGCCTATTGAGCTAAATAACGCGGAAGGATCTTAAGTGACTCTTCTCGGGCGCGCTCGAAGGTGGAATAGGTTGTCAAATGTGTTTCCTGCTGGATTTTCCATCGTTTGAGAGCAGCTTCCCGCAAACTCTCGCGCACGGTCACCAGTGCCAGACGATACAGACCGTGCTCCAGCGACTCGAAAGCAGCCTGCCATCCTTTGCCTAGAAAAAACTCCACCGGTCCTAACTCATCTACCACAAACAGATCGCAGGGCAGCGCCCTCCGAAAGACCTGATTGCCCCACTCCAGAACAAGCGGATCTAAAAGCCATTCACCTATTCTGATGGGAGGTGAGGTAAACGGCAAGGTGGATTCGAGATCACTCCGCCATCCCAACAATCGCTGTTCTCCGTTGTGGATATCCCTCACTTCAATGCCAACTTTCTCACCTTTTTGGATGTGAGGCGGGCAAATCAAGCCCTGGACGGTTGCGCCTTGTTGACGTGCGGCCGTGATCAGCCTTTGGCACAAGGTCGTTTTTCCACTGCCGCTATCGCCCACAATCAGCCAGATCGCGCCTCGCTCTATAGCCATTGGAGGGTTTGCTTGCCATCTATGGTGGCCACTTGCACTGGAATCGAATAAACGGCTCGAAGGACCTCGCTCGTGAAAACCTCTTGTAAAGGTCCTGCGCGATACACCTTGCCTTTGCGCAGGATAATCACCTGATCGGCAATCGCCAGTACGACTTGGGGGTCATGCGAGGTCATCAAAATCGTGATTCCCTGCTGTCTTAGCTCGCCCAGCACTTTTACCACGCGGTATGTATTCTCCAAGTCCAAATGGGCGGTGGGTTCATCCAGCAATAATAAACGGGGTTGCTGTGCTAGCGATCGAGCGATTAGGACAAGCTGTCGTTCACCACCACTTAGAGCGCGGATGGAATGATCGGCGAGGTGCACAATTCCCACTTGCTGCAAAGCGTGTAGGGCAATCTCGACATCTTTTTCGCCTGGCTCAGCCAAGCTGGGCAGATGAGGCGCCCGTCCGAGCAGCACATATTCGAGCACACTATACTCAAAAGGGATCGTCTCACTTTGCGGTACCAAAGCCATGAAGCATCCCCGTTCACGGCGATTCAGACTGCTCAGTGGACGTCCGTTAACTCGAATGCTTCCCCTTTCTGCTTTCAACCAGCCGAGTGCAAGGTGGAGTAGGGTGGTTTTTCCGCTCCCATTAGGCCCAAAAAGGACAGTCACCTGACGCGCTGGAAGGCTGAAACCGACCTCCGCCAAGACCGTTTGGGCGTGATTCTCATATCGAAAAGTCACGGAGTCGAAAACTAACAGCGGATCGGTCATCTTTGCCACCGTCTGCCCTGCAGGCTCAGCAAAGCGAGAAAAGTCACCGCTCCAATCAGGGAAGTCAGGATTCCAAGCGGGATTTCCCCGTTGAGAAGCGTGCGCGCCAGATTGTCGCACAACACAACAAACCACCCGCCTAGCAACATTGCGCCCAGTAAGCTAAAGCGCGCATCTGCCCCAAACAAGCGGCGGGCAAGGTGTGGAATAATCAAACCTACCCAGCCCACCATTCCAGCTACAGAAATCAAAGCCGCGGTGGGCAACACCGCAGCGATGATCAGAAGCAGACGTTCCCGATGCGGGGTGGCGCCAAGAGAAAAGGACGTTTCATCACTCAAAGCGAGAAGGTTCAATCGCCAGCGATAAAACACCAGAAACGTCAACCCCAACAACGAGAAGGGGACAACGGAAATCAGCTTTTGCCAGGTTAGGCTTGCCAATCCGCCCAACAACCAGAAGGTGATTTCGGGCAGTTGGCTGAGTGGGTCAGCAAGGATTTTCAACAAGCCCACCCCGGCGGAAAAAAGCGCCGAAATGGCAATGCCGGCGAGGATTAAGCGCAAGACCCAACCGCCATAGCGTAAGCGGCGCGCTAAGAGGTAAGATAACCCCAAACCCAATAAAGCAAACCCTGCTGCATTTGCCTGCACCACCCAAGCAGTGGAGGAAAAGAAGACAATCGACAGCGCAGCCCCAAACGCGGCGCCTTGCGAAACGCCCAAGAAACCCGGCTCAACCAGAGGGTTGCCAAACAGCAATTGAAAGACCAAGCCGGCTGCCGAAAGCGACATGCCCAACAGCACCGCCGTCAGCAATCGCGGCAAGCGCAGTTGGAACACCAATCGTCCAGCCAACTCATCATTGGTCAATCGATCCAGCGAGATAAAACCCGGCGCGGGGTAACGTCCGAGCAACAGCGAAATCCACAATAAGGCAACTAAGCCGATCCCCAAAGCCCACAAGACCCGCTGACGCTGGGAACGTACCCTTTGAGCAACGAGCAAAGCTTGACGGTCTGCAATCAAGGGATTTCTCCTGTAAACGAAGGCAAGATCTTTTGGTTGACAAAGTTTTCATCCAAGCCGTACAGAGTCTGGTAGAAGTCAACCATCTCCTGACGGACATCGTAATCGGCGAAAAGGGTAGGATGCAACTGGGCTGCCAGCCAGCTTAAGCCTAAAATCCAGCGCACATCTGGTTGATCCCAGCTATAAAGGTCGGCCGCAAAGCCAAATAGATTGCCCTGTTTGACCGCTCGCATCGCTTGCCAGTTTGGATCTTCTTTGAGTTCGTTGACCACCTCAGCAGCATTGCGAAAATAAGAAATGACAAAGATTTTATCCGCATCCCAGGCAGCAATTTGCTCGAGGGAAACCTGAGTCCAACCTTTTCCCAGTTCGATCTGTCGCCAGACTGCTTGCCCTCCGGCCAAGTCGGTGAGAATGGTTTGCATCCAGTTTTGAGGCGGGACGTAAAACGCCACCTTACCATCCTTGTCGTTGTATTGCAGCAGCAGAACAGTAGGTTTTGGCGCACCTTGTACCCTTTGTTGGATGTAATTGACTCTACTCTGATAAAATGCCTTAATCTCGTCTGCCCGGGCAGGGTCTTGGAAAACTTCTCCTAAGATGGTCAGATCGCGCTGGTATTGCTCGGGGGTTTCTAAATCAAGGTAAACCACGGGGATGCCAAGTGTCTCCAGCGGAGCTCCCAAACTCTCGGCTAAATAACTTTTCAGCAACACCAAATCCGGTTGGTAGGCAGCGATCTGCTCTGCGCCGGCATCACCTGCCAAAGTAGCTTTTTGCGCGTACTGGGGATCAATCAACGCAATAAAATTTCCCGTGCCTTGAGAAGCGCTGCCCAAGGCGACCACCCTGTCTCTGGCTTGCGGAAAGAGATAGACTGCGTCTGCCAGCATGAAGAGCGCTTTGCCGGCGATCACCACCCGCTGAGGAGGAGCAGAGAATGGCACTATCCTCCCCAGTGCATCTTGAACGGTGAAAGATGTTTCGCCTACTGGTGCCGGATAAGGCTCCCCGTCAAAGGCGGTGGTCGGGAAGGCTTCTCCTGCAGCAGGATAAGGAACTAACGCCTCGGTTTGTTGAACCGCCGGCAGGTTAACGTTTTGAGATGCACAAGCAGTCAACAACCAGCCTACGATTAGCCAAAGGCATCGGTTTTGTCGCATCGTAGCCTCCACAGGTATCTTGATAGAAAATAAAAGGCTATCTCTTGAAAGGAGACAGCCTTGCGTTCGTGACGCACTCAGACTTGTTCTCCTTTCCAAACCCTCATCCCCGTCAATAGGGAAGAGGAAAACGGGAGGCAGAGGTGTTTCCACGCTCTACCCGTTAAGACGGAAACAGAACCGTCTTACTGTCCTGCTGCCATGCGGTCAGCTCCGTTTAGGCAGTCAGGCTTCGGAGAATTTTCCCCTATTTTAGCACAACCAGCGGTTTGGATTGGTGCACTGCTTCCTTTTCTCAACCAAGCCCGGTCGGAAGCCACAACGATCGGGCAATCAGGCAAAACTGGTTATCTATGGATACAGATTCTATTTGATCGCCGTATAATGGCGTATGGTGATGACGATCTATCATTTCATCCACAAACCTAGATCAGTCCAATCTGATGCAGATAACACCTCACTCGTTTCGAAAAGGAGCAAAAAGCATGGCGATTCAGCACCTCTTCACCCACATCGACGCCGACGAAATTGCGCGGTTGACGCGCGATTTGGTTCGTTTCGATACCACCAACCCGCCGGGCAACGAACGCCAGGCGGTTGAATATATCGCTGCCTATCTTGAGCCGTATGGTTTTGAAGCACAATTGCTTGATCATGAACCTGGCCGGGCAACCTTACTCGCCCGTCTCAAAGGCAAGGGAGCGCGGGGAGCCATGGTGTTCAACGGACACGTCGATGTCGTGCCGGTTGGAGCGGGTAGTTGGCAGCATCCGCCATTCGAAGGCGTAATTGACGATGGCAAAGTGTGGGGACGCGGCTCAGCCGATATGAAAGGCGGGGTAGCGGCAATGATGGTTGCCGCCAAAGCCATCGCCCAGTCCAATCTGCCCCTAGAGGGTGATCTGATTCTGGCTGCTACGGCGGGAGAAGAGGTAGATATGATTGGCGCGTTTCGTCTGGCTGAGCTGCCCGAAGCCACGAAATGGCAAGCGGTGATCATCTCTGAGCCGACCTCCAATCAGCTTGGCTTAGCGGAGCGAGGGGTACTTTGGATAGAGATCACCACCTACGGCAAGACGGCTCACGGCTCAACACCCCACTTGGGTGTCAACGCCGTAATGATGATGGTGAAATTACTCAGTGAATTTGAAAAACTGGCCATTCCCTTTGAACCCCATGCAGTGCTAGGGGATTTCACCAGCAGCGTCAACACCATTCAGGGCGGGGTGAAGGTCAATGTTATCCCGGACCAATGCTCCGTTATGGTCGATATGCGCACCTTGCCAGGACAGGATCACAATGAACTGCTCGGGCGCTTGGAGGACTTCCTCAGACGCCTAGAAGCTGAAATTCCGCATTTCAAGGCTTCAATCCGAGTGATCCACGAACTCCCTCCCGCTGAGACTTCGCCTCATGTCCCTGCCGTCCAAAAATTCCTCTCGGCAGCCAAGAAAGCTGTCGGTATCCAAGTTCCCATCGTCAAAGTGCCCTTTGCCACCGAGTCAGCTATCTTTGTGCCCGCTTTACAAGTGCCAACCTTGATCATCGGGCCAGGTGATCCTGCTCTCGCCCATCAACCTAACGAGTACATTGAAATTGGTTCGATGGAGATCGCCGCCCGCCTGTACACTGCAGCCGCTGTGGAACTGTTGACAGCTTAAATTGCCCTTCAATCAGGAAGCAGGGTGATGGATCGCCTCGATAAAAGCTAGCCGGGCTGCTTTACCACCTATCCGAGCGGATTGATGGGCGATCGATGAAGCGGGGTGGGTGTGCTATAATGACGCTGCTTTACGAGGAAGGATGCGATGGCTTTTCGTGACTTAAGAGATTTCATCCAAGCGCTGGAAGAACAAAATGAACTTGTACGGGTCAAGCTGCCCGTTTCGCCCAACTTAGAGATCACCGAGATCGTCGATCGAGTCTGCAAGGGCAAAGCCAAGCGCAACGTTGCTCTGTTATTTGAGAAGGTCAGCGGTTCGGAGATGCCCGTGCTGATCAACGCTTTCGGTTCTGCCAAGCGCATGGCATTGGCGTTGGGGGTGCAAAATTTGGATGAACTGGGACACAATCTGGGAAAATTGATTGACCCACGCCTGCCCAATTCCCTGCCTGAAATCATCGGTCGCGGCAAAGACTTTTTGAAGGTGCTCAAATCGATCGGCCTGGGTCCCAAAAAAGTGCGTCGCGCTCCCGTCCAACAGGTGGTCTTAAGCGGCGCACAAGCCACCTTGAGCAAGATCCCAATCCTCAAATGCTGGCCGGGAGATGGTGGAGCGTTTATCACCTTGCCTCAGGTGATCACCCGCGATCCACAGAGCGGACTGCGCAACGTGGGAATGTACCGCTTACAGGTGGTGGATGAGCGCACACTGCTCGTTCACTGGCAGCGACACAAGGGGGGTGCAGAGCACCAGCGAGTTGCTCAAGCCCAGCGCAAAGAGAGCATCCCTGCGGCTATCGTACTCGGCGGCGACCCCGCCAGCATCTGGTGTGCTTCTGCCCCGTTGCCTCCCAACATCGACGAATATCTGCTTGCAGCGTACCTACGCGGAGCGCCGATCGAGTTTGTGGATTGTGTCAGCCAGCCCCTCGAGGTTCCGGCGAACGCCGAAATCGTCATCGAGGGCAGCATTGATCCCAACGATCAACGTCCCGAAGGTCCGTTCGGAGACCATACTGGCTACTATACCCCGGTGGAATTGTTCCCCACCTTTCACGTCACTGCCATTACCCACCGCCACGAGGCAATTTACCCTGCCACAGTGGTCGGCATCCCGCCCATGGAAGACGTCTGGATGGGCAAGGCAACCGAACGGCTGTTTCTGCCCCTGATGCGCCTGTTTCTGCCCGAAATTGTCGATGTGTGCATGCCGGCGGAGGGCGTTTTCCACAATCTCGTCTTGGTTTCCATCCGCAAGCGGTATCCCGGTCATGCACGCAAGGTGATCTTTGGCTTGTGGGGCTTAGCCTTAATGTCTCTGGCAAAGGCAATTGTGGTGATGGATGAATGGGTGGACGTGCAAAATCTTTCCCAAGTGGCTTGGCAAGCCTTGGGCAATGTAGATTGGAAACGGGATGTCGTCATCGTAGATGGAGCAGTCGATCATCTCGATCATGCTTCCTATCAGCATTCTTTTGGGGGCAAGATTGGCATCGATGCCACCGCCAAATTGCCCGAAGAAGGCTACGCGCGCACCTGGCCCCAGGTGATCCAAATGGATGAAGCGGTTCAGGCGCGCATTGATCAAATTTGGAACAAACTCAATCTTTAGGTGATGTCTTATGAAACGAAATTTCTCAACTTTTCTCTGGCTCTTCGTCTTGCTTGCTCTGCTCAGCGCTTGTGCCTCTGCATCGCCAACCCAACCTGCTGCCCCGCCCGAAGCAAGCAGCGCAGAACCCGCCCAAGCCGTAACAGAGGCTTATCCCAGTCCAGCAGAGGTAGTTATCCCAACCATAGCAGCGGAAGCAGCTTACCCAGCGCCGAGTTCACCGCTCGTTCCCCCTGCTCAATCCAGCGATGCCTACCCTGCCCCAGATCAAACGATCCCCTTCGTGCACGGCGGTGGGGAAACCTTGCGCATTGCCGTGCTACCCATTGTCGATAACCTGCCGATGATTGTTGCCCAGCGAGAGGGGCTTTTTGCCAAATACGGCGTGCAGGTCGAATTCATCCCGGTTGCCTCGGCAGCAGAACGCGATCAAGTGATCGTTGCCGGTCAGGCAGACGGGATGATCAACGAAATCATCTCAACGCTGCTTTATAACAAAGAGTCCATCCAAGTGCAAATCGTGCGTTTTGCGCGCCTTGCCACTCCAGAATCAGCCCAGTATCATCTGGTTGTCTCTCAAGCTAGCGGCATCAGCGAGGTCAGCCAGCTCAAGGGCGTGCCGATTGGAATCTCGCAAGGAACGATCATCGAATACATCACTGATCGCTTGTTGGAAAGGGAAGGCTTTCAAGCACAAGAAATCCAGAAGGTCGCCGTGCCCAAGATTCCCGATCGTCTGGCGTTGTTGAGTTCGGGGGAACTCAAAGCAGCTACTCTGCCAGATCCTTTCTCTTATTTGGCGGTTCAACAGGGAGGGCGCTTTCTATTGCAAGACTCGAAATATCCCGAATATGGCCACAGCACCTATGCCTTTCGAAAGAGCGTCATCGATCAAAAGCCCCAAGCCATCCGCGCCTTCTTGGCAGCCATTGAAGAGGCGGTACAACGAATCAATCTCTCGCCAGCCCAATATGCCAGCCTATTGGTGGAGGAAAAATTGATCCCGGCGCCTTTAGAAGGCAGTTATCAAACGCCGCCCTTTCCCCCCAAGAGCATCCCCGATGAACGCTTGTGGCAAGATGTCGTGGCGTGGGCTACTGCTAAGGGGCTCGTGAGCGGAACCATCTCGTACGCCGATTCGGTCAGCGGCGCATATTTACCGTGAGTGCATCCAAGCAGGATGGTAACGTCCTCGCTTGCACCAAAGGAGACTAGGCCGTTCCTCCTGCATGGGAACAATCGATGATTTGCGCTTCCTCAGGTATCCGATACAATGATCGAGGTTGACACAATCACCTTTGCATACTCCCCTTCAGCACCTATCTTTGTAGATTTTTCTTGGCAGATCGAGCGGGGTGAAACTTGGGCTATTTTAGGGCCTTCCGGCTGCGGCAAAAGCACACTGCTTTACATCTTGGCCGGTTTGCAATTGCCGCAAAAAGGAACCATTCGCATCGATGGAATGCCGCTCAAACGGCCGCGCCCGCAGACAGGCTTGATCTTACAGGATTACGGACTTCTGCCTTGGGCAACGGTGCGACAAAACGCCGAACTCGGCTTGAAAATCCGTGGCTTTTACGGTCCGGATGGCACGCACGCTCCAAGTAAAGTGGATTGGGAGAACAATGTCAGCCCTTGGTTGCAGCGGTTGGGAATTGATGGAATCGCCGACCACTATCCATCCCAGATCTCTGGCGGTCAACGCCAGCGCACCGCCATCGCCCGTACGCTGGTGTTGCACCCCGATCTGTTACTCATGGACGAGCCGTTTTCATCCCTTGATGCACCAACCCGCGAAGGGTTACAAACCCTTATCCTGCAATTGCAGGTTGAAAATCAATTGACGTTAGTCATCGTTACCCACAGCATCGAAGAGGCCGCTTTCATGGGCAAGAAAATTCTCTTACTTAGCCAGCCACCTATTCGAGAGGCGGAGATCATCGAAAATCCGGAGGCTGGAATGGAAGGGTATCGAAAAACAGAAGCGTATACCGCGCTCTGTGAAGCGTTGCGAATGAAGTTGGAAGGAAGATGAACAAAAGGCTTGATCTCTTGCTTGCCATTATCGCCTTAACTCTCCTGTGGCAAATCGCCGCCTGGCTGGTCGATCGCCCGATTCTGCCCAGCCCGCTGACGGTTTTCCTCGCCTTTCTGCGCGAGGTGCGCAGTGATTTGCCGGCTCATTTTGGGGCAAGCCTGTGGCGCGTGTTAGCAAGCACCGCCTTAGCCATTGCCACGGCTGCGCCGGCCGGTTTAATTCTGGGTCAATCCCAGCGGTTGAACAGGGTCTTATCTCCCGTGGTGTATTTACTGTATCCCGTCCCAAAAGTAGTCTTTGTCCCATTGGTATTGCTGTTTTTAGGCTTGGGAGACGCGCCGAAGATTCTGATTATCTATCTCATCCTATTTTTCCAGATCCTCGTCTTGGTGCGTGATCAAGCCGCCGCCTTACGCCCCGAATTGCTGCTCAGCGTGCGCAGTCTAGGAGCGGGGCGACGGGCTTTATTCCGCTTTGTCTATCTCCCCGCCAGCCTTCCCGCCATTCTAACCGCCCTTCGTCAATCGGTGGGCACTGCTGTTGCAGTGTTATATGTGGCTGAGTTGTATGCTACCCAGCGCGGGCTGGGTTATTATATTTACATCAATGGCAGCACCTTCTTTGACTATGCGGCAATGTATGTGGGCATCCTTGCCATGAGCCTGCTTGGGGTTGGATTATATGGAGGGGTGGATTATCTCGAAAAGCGTTTGTGTCCTTGGAAATAGGGCGTTTATCTAAGAATGCCGCCCTGCTTGTTGCCTTTGCACCTGCAAAACCGAGGAATGCGAGAGTCAGACTTTAGCATTCCATACCCTGAGTTTATAGGTAAGGATAAGCCCGGCGGGCGAGGGGAGTGACTCCCTTCCCCCGTGTCGGGGGAAGGGCCGGGGATGGGGGTCGCGGATTGCGTAGCGAAGGGAGTCTGCCCTCACCCCCAGCCCCTCTCCCAGCGGGCGAGGGGAGTCTGCCCTCACCCCCAGCCCCTCTCCCAGCCCAATGTTCTTACCCGCTCAAACCTGACTGTTAGACAAAAATGGTTTGGGCGCCGTCGCTGATCTCTAGAAATTCCATTGCGCCCAACACTTCAGCGCCATCCACGAGGTCTTCTTTGGTCAATTTCATCATGTCCATCGACATTTTGCAACCGTAAAGGTGGGCGCCGGCATCGATCAGCATCTCCACGAATTCAGGGACGGGCGGAAAATCTAACTTGGCAATTTCGCGGCGCATCATCCATGAGGCTGCAGCCGACATGCCTGGGATAGATCCCAACCACGTGGGGATGTGAAACCAAGGATGCATACTCGGGTTGCCCACGGTTGCCACGTTAAGTTTGCCCATCTTCTTTTTATTGATGATATCCAGTCCCCAAAAGGTGAAAAAGACATGCGCATCAATGCCGCTCATGCGCGCGGCATTTGCTAAGATGAGCGGGGGATAAGCCATGTCCAACGAACCTTTGGAAGCAATGATACATAGCTTGCGTTCTGCGGCTGCCATTTTTTCACTCCTCTTGTTCTAAATACAACCGGTTGGCTTGCCGAGGCCGGCAATTTTGGCGGCGATCTTCGCCGGACCACCCGGGAAGAGCTGATAGATTTCTTTTGTGTCCACATCGGTGGCTTTGGTAATGCGCCGCAGGGTAGGCGGTTGACCGGTCGCCTCGAACTCTTTGCGGGCAAAATTGATCACCACCCAGTGACGCTCGGTCAGGGTAATGTTCAGGCTTGCAGCGATCGCTTCGGCGATTTCGGGAGTCCATGCGTGAGGGTCTACCATGAAACCTTCAGCATCAAACTCGACATTGGTTAGGATAGAAGTGGATGTACTCATTGTTACGCTCCTTCTTTGGTTGAAATTTGAGGGGAATCGGATAAGGCTTTGACCAGATTGATGAGTTTGGCAAGGCCTCGTTTGACTTTCGGATCGGATAAGTCTTTGAGAAGAGACAAGTAGGAAGCTTTGGTCTCGGCTTCAGAGTCGTCTCGGATTGCTGTGATGGCTTGATTGGTGAGCGCCATCATCTCCGGTTGAGTCAGGTTTTTGACGGTGGTTAAGATGGTGACAATATTGTCGCCCAAGGCTTTGACATCTTCCTCGGTAAATTCGGTGACCACTCGGTGCAAGATCTTGCCGCTCTCTCTGGCGAATTTGAAATACCCTGCCCTTTCAAGTTCATCCAACTTGTGAACCGCTTGATTGAAAGCCGGTTTGGTCAGTCTCTGAACTTCATCCAACAGCTCTGCGGTAGACTCTAGACGATCCAATAGACTCAAGATCAACGGAATATCGCGGAGAAGTCTTTTGAGCAGGTAGAGCAGGTCGCGCAATTCAAAATCGTTTCCGATTTCGGCGAGTTCGTCGATCGATAATTTGATCATTTGGTTGCCAATCGGGATCAAATCCCGTTTCAGTTCCTCCCATTCCGCTTGACGTTGACGCTGCTCTTCAAGATAGGGCATAATTTCATCCATCTTGGACAGCATGTCTGTAAGCAAGCGATTCTGCTCGCTCAAGGCTTCTAGCTTTTGGCTTTGGGCGTGAATTTCCGCTTGGAGCAGGTCGATTTTTTCGAGTAGCTGGGTATCTGCCAACATCACTGCAACTCCTATGACCACTTCCCTGCCATCGTCATCTGGGATTCAAAGGGCATCTCCTCGCCTTTCAACAAGACATTCCAATAAATCCAGCGGAACATCATTTTGCCCCAATGGTTGACAGCCGATTCGCGCAGCAGGGAGAAAGGACCGATGCCCGGCAAGGGGAACATGCCCGGTAAGGGTTCGACATCGTAGTTGAAATCGATGAGAATCCCCTTTTCAAATCCGGACTCGATGAAGCAATTGGCATGACCATCGAACTTTGGCAAAGGCTCTAAACCTTCCATGTGGCGCAAGATATTCTCGACCAAAATGTCAAGCATGAAATGGGCAACCGAACCGGCTTTGCTGGTGGGAACGTTGGTGGCATCGCCGATTGCCCAGATGTGTTCCCACTGGGTGGATTGCAAGGTGTGCTTATTGACCGGCAGGAAATTCAAATCATCTCCCATGTCAGAGCGAGCGATGACCTCCGAGCCCATATTGGTTGGAACGGTGACCAGCACATCGTAGGGGATCTCTTTTTCGTCGTAGGAGCGGATAACCTGTTTGCCATTATCGACTTCCATCAGATTGAAATCCGAGACGAGTTCAATGCCTTTTTGGTTGAGCATATCGCCGAGGATGGAGGAGGCGCGCGGCTTGGTGAAAGCGCCTGGCAGCGGCGTTGCGAAGATGATTTCAACTTTATCGCGCATCCCTTTTTCGTGGAAATACCAATCGGCGAGGAAAAGGAATTCAAGGGGTGCCACCGGACACTTGATGGGCATTTCGGTAAAGTTGACCACCATGCGTCCGCCCTTCCAAAATCTCAGGAAGCGAGACAAAGCCACTGCTCCCTCAACCGTGTAGAAATCAAAGATGTTTTTTCGCCAACCGCCGTCCAACATGCCGGGGGTTTCTTCGGGATGAATTTCCGAACCCGTGGCGATGACCAGATAATCGTAATTGAGGATGGTGTTCGGATTAGAGAGCACGACCCGCTTTTGATCGGGTTCGATGCGTTCTACTTCCGAGAAAATCACCTTGACCGACTTGGGCAAGAAATTGCGCTTGGGTTTCACAACATCAGCCCGCGAGTAAATGCCAAAAGGGATGAACAGAAAACCGGGTTGGTAATAATGGTTTTCGTCCTTATCCACAATGATCACTTGCCACTCATGGGGGTCAAGGAGATTTGCCATTTTGTTGGCGACCATGGTACCGCCGGTACCGCCTCCGAGGATGAGAAAAGTTTTCATAAGGAAGCTCCTAAGTTAGTTACAACGAAATGACCGATTATTAATGATACCAATATATTCGCATAAACGCATATATCAATCTTTGCCTATCTTAATAGAGGGCTTAAAAGAGCGATAGTGATATTTATCACATAGTTGACATGACGATGTCATAAATGTAACACCCTTTTGCCAAAATATGGCGAGATAGGATGGTGAGCAATTACGTTAACCCTTATCGTTTTTTAGGCGGAGAGCAAGCGGAATTCATACGCTTGGTCTGTTGCGCCGAAACATTACCGGCAACCGATAGCGTTGGCAAGTAGGAGATGAGAGCTAAGCTTAGAAGGCAAGTTTAATAGCAAGCAAGGGTTAGAGATTCGGGTTCTTGAATTCGAAAAGCACAACACCTCAAGTCTGAACCTTGACAGTCCGTTCGATGATGGTGTATAATACTTACATAACGTAAGAAAGTTATCACGTCCTTTCTTTATACAAGAAGTGAAACCTCTCCCCCTCGATGATTTTGCCTCTGCCTACAGCGGTAACGCTGCTTTGATGCGGCGTCTCAACCGTTCCAATGTCTTAGATTTAATCCGTCAAAACTCTCCGATCTCCCCCACGGAGATTTCCTCGCGCCTGAACCTCAGCCTGCCGACCATTATGCGCATCTTAGAAGAGCTTTCCCATCAAGGGTTCGTGGTGCGGCTGGAGGAACAGCAGTACAGCGGGGGAAGACCTCGTTCACTGGTCTCGTTCAACGGCACTTCCCACGCGGTCATCGGGCTAGACCTTGGCGGAACAAAAATGTACGGCACGGTCGCCGACCTGTGCGGCACGATTCAAGCCGAAGTCTACCGCCCTTCCATCCCCTCGAAGCCGGATGAGAACCTGAATTTGACCATCGATTTGATCGATGAGTTGCTCCAAATTCCTCGCCGCGAAGGGCAAAAGGTTCTCGGCATTGGCGTTGGCGCGCCAGGCGTTACCCTTTTCGAAGATGGGATCGTCACTTGGGCGCCGAGCCTGGGCTGGCGCGATCTGCCGCTGCGGGATCTTCTCGCCGAGCGGTTTAATTTAACCGTGGTCGTCGAAAATGACGTTAACTTAGCCGCGCTGGGGGAATATGGCTTTGGGGTTGCCAAAGGGGCATCCAGCCTAGTCTGTTTGGCGGTCGGCACTGGCATTGGCAGCGGCATCGTCCTAGAACGGAAAATTTATCGTGCCCATCAATCGGCTGGGGAGGTGGGCTATTTGCTACCTAGCAAGGAAGCACTGGGAAAACGTTATGAGCACTTTGGCGCCTTGGAGAGTTTAGCTTCGGGGACCGGTGTGCTCCAGCGCGCTCAAGAATATCTACGCTCAATGAATTTACCCATCGACGTCGAGCAGTTGACCGCCGAAAGAGTTTTTGATTTGGCGCGCAGTGGAGAAGGATGGGCACAGAGCATTGTGGATGAGACTGTCGATTACCTAGCTCTGATCATTGCTGCCATTAGTGTTGTCCTCGACCCGGAGGTCATTGTCTTGGGGGGCGGCGTTTCTCGATCGGCGGATATTCTGGTCGAACCGATTTTGAATCGTCTGCAAGGCTGCCTGCCTGCGCCGGTTCGCTTGGTAGTCTCCAATCTGGGCTACCGGGCAGCCGTCATGGGTGCCATTATGCTTGTGCTCGACACTTCGTTTGAGCATGTTGGCTTGAAAGCAAATTGACTTGTTGAAAGGAGTGCAGGAAGATGTCCAAACTTGCCTTGCTCGGTGGTGAACCATTAAAGAAGACCCCTTTCCCCGCCTGGCCGGTTTACGATGAAAGCGAACGCCAAGCGTTGAATCAGGTTTTGGAAAGCCGCGTCTGGTGGCGCACACCCGGTACACAGACATTGGCTTTCGAACAAGAATTTGCTGCTTACCATCAAGCTCAATATGGGATCGCAGTGACCAATGGCACGGCAGCCCTTGAAGTTGCCCTCAGCGCATTGGAGATCGGCAGGGGGGATGAAGTGATCGTCCCTGATTTCACCTTCGTAGCGACTGCCAGCGCAGTGCTATTTTGCGGTGCGCTACCCGTTTTGGTGGATGTCACCCCCGACACCTACTGCCTTGACCCTGACCAAGTGGAAGCTGCCCTTACCCCCCGCACCAAAGCCATTATTGCCGTACATGTCGGCGGTCACCCGGCGGATTTAGATGCCTTGAGAGACATCGCCCACCGCTATGGTCTCTATCTGGTCGAGGATAGTTCGCATGCCCACGGTGCGGAATGGAAAGGGCACAAGATTGGCGCCATTGGCGATATCGGCACCTTCAGCTTTCAGGCATCAAAGTTGATGACCGCTGGTGAAGGGGGCATCATCCTCACCAATTCACCCCATCTAGAGCGTAAAGCCCGCTCGGTGCATGATTGCGGGCGCATGCCAGGCGAGTGGTTTTATTCCCATTTCATCTATGGCTCAAACTATCGCCTCAGCGAATGGCAAGGAGCCGTTTTACGTCAACAACTCAAACGTTTGGACGAACAAGCCGCCATTCGCAGCCGCAACGCCGCTTTCTTAGACCGTGAATTGCCAAAAATCGACGGCATTCAACCCCAAAAGCTCGACCCGCGCGTCACCCGCCATGGTTATTACGCCTATATCTTCCACGTTGACCGCTCAGCCTTTGCCGACATTTCCACCGAACGATTCATCGCTGCCTTCAATGCGGAGGGGATTCCCACCCAAGCCAGCTATCCTCCTCTGCATGAGTTAGATGTTTTCAAGAGCGGCGCCTACCGTAGCCGGCTTGGCGAACCCCATGCCCATAGTGAACATCCCTTCTTGCGAAGCGGTTTCCCCAACACGCTAAAAGCAGCTTGGGAAACCGTCTGGCTGCCCAACCCGGTCATGCTCGGCAGTGAAGAAGAGATGCAAATCATTATTGAAGCCATTCGCAAAATCCAACGCTTCGCAAAGGAGTTAAAATAATAGCTCTAAACTGTTTAGGATCGGTCGCGAGGTCTAAGGATGATCGCTCCCCAAAAGATCACGAATGATTTGTTTCTCTACCATCTCTCAAACCTACCCCTTACGATCTTTACTCCCTAGGAAAGGAGGTGATTACCCCAGTTGCAAATAACCTTGTTATTCCCCTATCGTGACTAGAACCCGACACTACTTTTAGCTTAGAAAGGAGAAGAAGATATGAACAAGAACCTTTATAAACTGGTTTCGGTAGTGGTCTTAATCGGACTGCTGGTTGGTTGTGCTCCTCAACCCACCCAAGCTCCTCAACCGCCAGCGGCTACAGAAGCACCCGTTGCCACGCAAGCTCCCGAACAACCGGCGGCACCCGAAGCGCCAGCCCAACCCGAAGCACCTTCTGCGGGAGCTTATGAACCGATCGTGGTCGCCTGTTGGAGCAGCCCTGAATATGAGAACCTTGCCAAAGTGGCTGCAGAATACGAAAAGATCACCGGCAACAAGGTTATTCTGGAAGAGATTGCTCGCGAGGCCTATTACGATAAGCTAACGACCACTTTCGTTGGCGGCGGCTCGGATTACGATGTGGCTTATGTCTCGTCCGATTGGATTCCGAGCTGGGTTGAAGCGGGAGCGTTACAAGACCTCACCACCTTTATCGAGGACCCCAACGTCGCTAAACCCGACCTGGACTTGGCGGTTTACGGCAAGACCCTAGAATACTTCACCTTTGACAACAAACTTTACGTCTTCCCCTCTGAAGGAGATACGGCTTGGTTGTGGTACCGTAAAGACCTGTTTGAGGAAAAAGGTCTAAAGGTCCCCGAGACTTGGGATGAATACCTTGAAGCAGCTTTGGCTTTGAACAACCCGCCTGAAATTTACGGCACGATGATTGGCGCCAAACGTGATGAAGCTTGGTGGGATTTCATGTTCTACCTCTTTGGAATGGGCGGCGACGTGATCGATGAAAATTACAATCCTGTTATCAACAATGAGGTTGGCGTTCAGGCATTGACCTTCTACACAGATTTGCTGCAGAAGCACAAAGTGGTCAGCCCAGATGTCGTTAACTATGGCTATAACGAAATCCTGACTGCGCTGCAGGAAGGCAAGGCAGCAATGGGGGTTGAATGGATGGCAGCCACCCAAACCCTAACCGACTGCGACCAAAGTCCGAAGGTGTGTAAGGACGGTCAGCCGTTGCTAGGCTACACCTTGGTGCCTGGTATGCGCCAAGCGGATGGAACCATTTTGCGCAAGACCGGCGGTTCCCAGTGGGGTTGGGCGATCCCTAGTGGCGCCAAGAACCCAGAAGCAGCCTACAAGTTTATCGAGTGGCTGACGAGCAAGGAAGGCGCCACGATGTGGGCACTAAACGGTGGCATCCCCAGCAATATCGAAGCCTTGACCGATCCTGAAGTGGTCGAAGCTGTGCCCCAATTCGCCCTTTTGGCGGAGGTTATGCCCTACCGGGCACTCTTCCCCGTCTTGACCGTCTCGCCAGAGATGTTAACAGTCGTGCAGGATGGCATTGTAGCTGCAGTGAGTGGTGTCAAGGATCCTCAATCCGCTGCCGATGAAATGGCTGCTAAATTGACCGAAATCCTCAAAAGCGGCGGTTACCTGAAATAAAATTCAATTACAATAGAGGCCTAACAAGCTAAGCCTGTTAGGCCTCTGAATCCCAAACGATCCTTGTATGATTTCGATTTCTCAATCTTCCCCTCCCGTCTTTGTGAGAAAACTCATCCGTCGGATCGAACCCGCCTTTTACATTGCTCCTTCCTTTGTAGTTATGGCGGTGATCCTAATCTATCCCTTAGGCTATTCGCTGTGGTTGAGTTTTCACCGCTGGACATTGCGCACGTTTAAACAAGGCGTTCCGTTTGTCGGTTTTGAGAACTATCAACAACTCTTCAGCAACCCCGAATTTTGGAATTCGCTGCGCATCACGTTTACCTTTGTTTTCTTGGCGATTAGCTTGGAGTTTATCTTGGGGATGGGACTGGCTCTGTTGCTTAATCATGATCTGAAAGCCAAGGGGCTTATCCGCTCTTTCATCCTTTTGCCGATGATGTGCACCAATGTTGTCATTGGCTTGACCTGGCGTTTGCTATTTAATTACGAGTTTGGCATCATCAACTATTATCTAAATCAATTGGGTTTCGCGTCGGTAGAATGGCTAAGTTCGCCCAAAATCGCCTTGTGGTCGGTTGTCTTGGTGGATGTCTGGAACACCACCTCTTTCGTTGCCTTGCTGTTACTGGCTGGGTTGCAATCCTTACCAGAGGAGCCCTTTGAAGCCGCCCGCATCGATGGGGCTAATTCAGTTCAGACCTTTCTATATCTGACCTTACCGTTGCTGCGCCAAACCATTTTAGTAGCTTTGCTCTGGCGGTTGATTGATACCTTCCGCATCTTTGATGTCGTTTATCTGCTCACTGCCGGAGGACCGGCACGCACCACCGAGACGGTGAGCATTTATATCTACCGCTATGGCTTCCAAGCTTTCAACCTTGGTTTTGCCTCAGCGGCTTCCTACATTATGATTGTGATCATGCTGATAATTGCCGGCTTCATGGCGCGCGCCATTGGCAGGTCAGAAACTGTTTAGGAGCACGTAACGATCATGTCCCCCTATCGCTTGCTCCGCACTCTGACCCGCCTCGGCATTTATGTGCTGGTCATCCTTGCCGTAATCCTTTCGCTGGCGCCTTTGTTATACCTTTTCATCACTTCCCTTAAGGAACCTAATCTAACATTTAATCTACCGCCGGTGTGGATCTTCACGCCTACGCTACAAAATTATCGCGAGGTTTTGGCTGGCGGGCAGTTCGAGAAGTATTTTGTGAATAGCTTGGTCGTTGCTCTCAGCACTACTGCCATCGCCTTGTTCTTGGGTGGTTTAGCAGCCTATGGCTTTTCGCGCTTCCGCTTTCGAGGTGCCTTTTGGTTGCGTATGAGCGCCCTTATTCCCCAAATGTTGCCGCCCATCACCATCATTGTGCCACTATACGTCCTATTCAATGGCTTAAAGTTGCTCGATACGCGTTGGGCATTGATGATTTCTTATTTGACCTTTACCATCCCCCTTGCCTTGTGGATGATGATCGGCTTTTTTGACGATGTTCCCATTGAATTGGAAGAAGCTGCCATGATTGACGGTTGCACCCGGTTAGGAGCATTGGTCAGAGTGAGCTTGCCCTTGGTTGCGCCAGGCTTGGCTGCTACAGCGATTTTAGCTTTTCTGTATTGCTGGAATGAATTCCTGTATGCGGTGATCTTGACGGGTAGAGAAGCACGCACCTTACCCGTAACCATCACGAGCTTTATGACCAATAAAGCCATCCTGTGGGGTCGAATCGCTGCTTCTGGCTCAATGGTGCTGGTACCGGTTTTAGCTTTTGCCCTGCTCGCTCAACGCTATTTGGTGCGTGGGCTGTCACGCGGCGCAATCAAGTAAGCCGCAAAAGCATCAGCGTTCAGAAAGAGGTGAGCAAGACAAGATGAATCGGCTTTCATCTCCCATTACCCCTCTTGGTTTGGTGCTTTTGCGCGCTGAGTGGTTTGACTCGGTCGTAGCTCTGCCAGCTCTTAGAGAGGCGGTTGAGTTGGATGCTAAGCGGATCGTTGACGCCTTGCGAAGCCGCGTCAATATCGACCGCGTTTGGACAGTGAACTCCTCCCAAAGCCTCGAGATGGTTTGTCAGGAGCTGCGCGCCAGCCCGGTGCAGGGGGTGATTTTGGTCTTTCAGGTGTGGGCAGAGGATTTTTATTTAGCTCCCTTTTTAGATGCCTTAGGCAATCGGCCATTGGCGGTCTGGTGCTTCCAACCATGGCATAAGTTGCCCCTTACGCTCTCTTTTTTGGATGTGTTGCGCGGTTCGGGGTGGGTTGGCGCCTTCGAGGGGCTGGGTACCTTGCATAATCTGAATCAGCCCTTCTTTTTCACTTACGGAGCGCCGGACGAGGAAAGGGTTATCCATGATCTGGAGCAATTCGCAAGGGTCGTCAGCGTAGTTCAAGCTCTGAAATGCGCCCGCTTTGGTCTTTTACCCTATCGCAACGAGCAAATGCAAAGCACCTTTGTCGATGAATTTCGCCTGCTCCACGAGCTCGGACCCAAGGTGGAGTATCTTTCTGTCGATCAACTTGCCCAAGCCTCCGAGAACATTGGTGAAGAAGAAGTCGAGCAATATGTTCATGATTTACACAATACCCTTCCGATCTGCGGCGTAACCGAGCAGACCTTAAAACGAGCAGCACGAGTTTCGCTAGGCTTAGCGCATCTAGCGCTTGAGCATCAACTCGATGTCCTTTCCTTCAACGACATCGCCGAGGAAACGCATCAGCGCTTCGGCTTGCGTCCGGCTCTCTACCCGCCTTTGCTTTGGGAACACAATCTGCACATTGGCTTGGAAGGAGATTTAGGGGCCGCCACTGCTCTTTTGATCCTGCAACGACTGAGTGGACAGGGGGTCTTTTTCGCTGAATTTTGGGTGTGGGATCAAGCCGAAAATCTGATGATCGGTGGACATGCCGGCCCGCAAAATCCCCAGATGGCCGAAGCTGGCTCGGTGTGGGTTTCGCAAGATTACGAATTTGCCCAAACCGATTCCACAGAAGGGGCGCATCTTCAATTTGTGGTAGCCAAGGGCAGAGTCACCTTGCTGCAAATCCGCTGTAAGCCGCAAGGGTGGCAAGCCATCGCAGCGCAAGGCAGCAGTCTTGGTGGCCCACCGCGTTTGGAAGGCTATCCCCATATCATCTTGCGCTTGGACACCTCTGTCGATACCTTCTTGCGTGGCTGTGCTGAAGTGGGAACAACGCAGCACTTCGTGCTCACCTTTGGCGATTTCTCACGCGAAATCAAACTCCTGTGCGACCAGCTAGGGATTCCCTTGCTTTGGCTTGGGTAAGCTACTTTACCCCCTCTAAGGCATAAAGGGGACGGCGATTCGAATCCGGTCTCTTGTAAAGGCGCCGATAACGTTATCTTCCATCGTGGCGGTCAAGCTGCCTTAAATCGCAAACTTGTGGCAGCGGCTGCGCTCATTACAACAGAATGGTGACCGTTGAGTGAGTCCCTCTCCTGTCACAATTCAGCACGTTGGGCGATTATCAGCAATCGTTAATCAGCAGTTCCGTATCTTAAGGTATAATCCCCAAGCTAAGATTCAAACCGATGTGCCCGTCGCTGCCTTTGAACAGCAACGCTGTTGGCACATTCTTATCTTGCGGAGGTTTGTGTGGAACGTTACTTAGATGTGGCTTTAATTATTGTGTCGATCGCATTGATCGCCAGTGTGATCTTGCAGAGCAAAGGCGCCGGTTTGGGCGGCTTGAGCGGCGGCGATAGCGGCGGCTTTTTCACTGCAAGGCGGGGAGTGGAAAAAACGCTATTTCGCCTGACCATCGTCTTGAGCGTGATCTTCGTTTTACTCGCCATCGCCACGGTCATGGTTTCAGGTTAATTCAGGCGTTATCCCCTCTTGGTATAACCCCTCCATAACGGCTGGAGTTTTTCACGCTCTTTTCCATGAAATCCTTTCGCTGGCAATTGATTCTGCTAGGGCTGTCACTGATCGCCATTGCCCTTTTGCTCTGGAGTCAGCAACCCTCCTCCCCTCAAGTGGCAGGCGTAGGCTTACAGCCGGTGAGCGGCGGAGTATACAGCGAAGCGTTGATCGGCAACTTGGGGCGTTTGAATCCGATCTTGGATGTTTCCAACCCCGTCGATCGCGACGTCGAGCGTTTGTTGTATTCGGGTTTGATCCAATTCGACGAGCGGGGGGTACCCCAACCCGATCTCGCCGAATCATGGGGGATATCGGCAGATGGAAAATCGTATAATTTTTCCATTCGTCCCCAAGCCGTCTGGCACGATGGAGCTCCTGTGACCAGCGATGATGTCGTCTTTACCGTTGATGCCATGCGCAGCGAAGCCTCTCCGTTACCAAACGATGTCAAAGAGATGTGGCGACAGATCCAAGTCTTACCCCTTGATGAAAAGACTTTACAGTTCCGTCTGCCGGCTGCCTTTGCCCCGTTTCTGGATTATTTGACCTTTGGCATTTTGCCCAAGCATCTCTTAGGGGGCACGAGCGTGGAGGCGATGCAGGGCGCACCATTCAACTCAAGCCCCATCGGCAGTGGGCCGTTTCGCTTTCAACGCTTTCTCAGCGAAGAAGGGCGCATTGTCGGCGTCTCGTTACAAGCGTTTGATTCTTACTACCGGGGGCGATCCTATCTTGACGAAATCATCTTCCGCTATTACCCCGATGAGACGGCTGCGCTGAATGCCTATCGCGCCAAAGAGGTATTGGGAATCAGCCACGTGGGTGAGACGATTCTGAACGATGTGCTTGCAGAAGTGGGCTTGAATCTCTACACGGCGCGATTGCCTGCATTGACGATCGTCTTTTTGAATTTGGACCATCCAGATTTGCCTTTCTTTCAAGACGCAACCATCCGCCGCGCTTTGCTGATGGGGCTAAACCGTCAGCGGATGGTGGATCAATTGCGCAACGGACAAGCAATCCTAGCCGATAATGTGATTTTGCCCGGCACATGGGCATATTACGAAGAAACCGAACGCATCCCCTACAACCCTGAGCAAGCCTTAGAGCTGATCAAGAAAGCCGGATACACCTTCCCTGCCGAAGGCGGCGAAGCACGAGCAAAAGACGGCGTGGCTTTGAGCTTTGAATTGGTGTATCCCGACGCATCTGGTTTTGCCGAAATCGCCGAGATGATTCGCCAAAGCTGGGCTAACTTAGGTGTTCAAGTGATCCCCAAGGAAGTGCCTTTTGAGACCCTGATGAGCCAATACTTAGAGCCGCGCAGCTATCATGCAGCTTTGGTGGAATTGAACTTTACCCGCTCGCCAGACCCCGATCCCTATCCCTTCTGGAATCAAGCCCAGATCGCCGAGGGACAAAACTATGCCCAATGGGATGACCGCCTGGCAAGTGAATATCTGGAAAAAGCGCGCATCACCACCGATTGGGGAGAACGCGCTCGTTTATATCGCAATTTTCAGGTACGCTTCTTAACCGAACTGCCCGCCTTGCCGCTCTTTTACCCGGTTTACAACTATGCTGTTGACGATACCATCCAGAACGTACGCATTGGGCCGCTGTTCGATCCAACCGATCGCTTTATGAACATCCTCACTTGGTATGTGCGGGCACAGCGCCCGCAGAACATCCTTGAACCGACTTCCCAGCCCTGATGCGGATGCTCTCCCCGCCGTATCGAACTCCCCTCGCCCGTTTTGGGTTCAAGGGCGGACAGGTGGGGTAGAAAAGTACCAGAAAGTAAAGCTGACATGGTATCCTTTGAGACCAAATCCAACAAAAGGAGAA
>FWPU01002676.1_pt1 | contig 48034 bp, 43 predicted proteins | sample 2228361 | NCBI WGS metagenome assembly FWPU01 (sample SAMEA103939777, study PRJEB20133) | metagenome
CGAACGCCCGTGCATAAAACGATCGCGCGTTCGTAGGGTCCGTTCCCCGAACGGACCGAAACGGCGGTGAACATGCCGCGCGCATGCGCGCCGGCGGCAAAACGCGTGACCGGTGATCCGGCTATCGGCGACCAGGGTGGTGTGCGCCCAAACCGCGTAACATATACGTTTGGCTGACGTAAACGCGATCGGCCGGATCGCAAACGATATGCGATTGGAGGGATAGCATGGAAGCGCCAAAGAAAGCGGCGAAAAATTTAAGCCAAAAGACAAAGGTTATCATTGCCCTAGCCGCGCTGCTCGCATTGTCGCTGGTCTTCGCGTTGGCTTACGAGTATTACGCTCCAAGGCGAGCGGCCGAAAAGCTGTATTCCGAAGCGCAAAGAGCCATACAAAAAGGCGATCTCAAGACGGCGGAAACGAAGCTTAAAGAACTGCTGAAGAAGGCCCCAGAATACCCCGGGGCAAAGGATGAGCTAGCCCGCGTTGAAAGCGAAATTAGGAGGTCATCCGAAATATCCGCCGGCGGTTCGGCCGGGAATCCGCTTGCCGGCAGAGCGTTGGGCGGAAGCTCGGCGCAGGGTTCGTCAAAAAACGGCGCCGGCGGAAATGCCCCTGGCGAACTTTCCGATTCCGGCGGGACCGGCGTGGGAGGAGGCGGCAGTTCTGGCAATGGGGGAGGCAACGGGGGTTCGGCAAGCGGAGGCTCGATCCAAAATCCGAGCTTGACCGCGGTTCTTCCGAGATCGATTTCGGGGTTCACGCAGATCGATAGAACGACGAGTCCGTTGGAGGAAATCAGGGCTTATAAGCCGGATAGAGATGGGATCGTTAAGTTGATGACCGTTGTCGCCAGGAACTCGGGAAACGGAGAGGATGCTCAGAAATACATCGACAAAGAAATAAAGGCCCATTACTCGGAGAACGGGAAAAGCGTTCTCGTTAAGCAAAAGAACGCGTATTTTGGGACGGACAGCTCCGGCTTTGCGGTTTTGGCTTGGCGGGTCGCGGGCACGGTCGTGGTGATCGAGATGCAGGCGTCCGGCGTTCAACCGAAAGGGCTCTACGACCAGCTGATGTCGGTGGCCGATCAGTTTCCGTAATCTTAACGCTCCACCCCACCCCTCGCGGGCGCTCATACCTACCTGTGGGGTTCACTTGATGTTACAATTGCTTTGGATTCCGGCAAACGATGCTGCGGTTCGTGCCGTCATTTCAGCCGGCGACCGAGGTCGAAATAAGAGTGAAAAGCGACGACGCGAAAAGATCCTTCGTAGGAGCTGTCGGGTTCAAGAGGCTGTTTTTGCTCGCGGCCGTTTTTGTCATGGCGGCCATCGCAATCGCGCCGGCCTTGGCCTTCACAAATCCGCATACCGGCAGTTACGACATCGATCCGGATACTTGCGCGCAGTGCCACCGCACCCACACCGCGGTCGCCAGGTTTTTGACGATTCCGTTTTTCGATATGGATAGGTGCTTTACGTGCCACGACGGGACGGGAAGCATATACAACGCGGTTCAGGATTTTTCGAGCGCAAGCAAGCACAGCGTAGCGGGGATGGTCGCAGGCGCCACGACCCAGTGCGCGAACTGCCATGAAACGCACAAAGTCGCGGATTCCAGCTCTCGTTTATTGGTAGACCCCCTCAACGCGCGCGAGCTCTGGACGATCATCGATACGGTTACGGACGCTGGTTACGACGACTCCGGCACGACGTCGGGGATTTACCGGTGGTGCGAGCGGTGCCATCTGGCCCCCCTCGGGGATGTGGGCTCCACGCTGATAAGCGCCTCCTTTCAGCCATTTTATGTGCCTTATCCCGTCACCATCACCTGGCGCACCTCCAAAGATGATCTGGTCGGCGGAGTGCCAGATGGCACATCTACCGCGGGCTATTGGGGGTATTTCGCGGCGGCCGCGTACAACAGCGACTCCACGGCAACCGGGGAGGTACACGGTCGCGCGAGCTCCGAATCCACCACCACCGCTTTTTACGGGCCTTACAGCAGGGGGTATCCAGCTCTGCCGTGTACCGCTTGCCACGCGAAGCACAGCTCGAGCCAGCCTTGGATGATAGTGGACACGATAACCGTCGACGGAACGACCACGGCGGGTTATGATATGAGAACCGAAGATGGGCAGTTAAGGTTTTGCACGGCCTGTCACGACCGAGGGACGGACAACAGGCCGGGAAGGTGCACGGATTGCCACAGGCACGGCGATCGGTTTTAAGATTTGGCAACTTATCTTGCGATGGAGGGTCGGAATGAAGTATAAGAAACCTCAATTACCCGGCGGATCGCTTTATCCCGAGCACGGTTTGAACTTCAATCCCTTTAGGTCCATAGATACCATGGTCAAGGACGATTCCGAGCAAGCCGCATACGTTAACCGGATTTACAACCGCGAGGCTCAGCGCGTTATGTTCGAACTGAAAGAGCGGGTCATCTCCGGCGAGGCCTCGAAGTTTTGGATCGTCAAAGACATGCGCGTCGATCCAGCGCATCACGTCTACTTTTCGGGCGCGCTTTTGAGGGCCATGAAAAACGGCGACTCCTTTAGGATCTTTCCGACGGTCGCCCTTCTTTCCCTCATATATAAAAGGTTTGCCGATGGTGTCCAACGGGCCATCCTCGATCGCTTGGATGAGCAATCCTTCGAGCTTTGCCTTTTCTCTTATATCTACAGCGCGCTCGAGAAACTGGTTGACAGCGCATCGGCGGAGCAGGCGCTGCCCGAAGTCGACGTTCCGGCCCTGTTGAGAGAAATCGAGGAAAGCGACGGCGAAATCCTGAGGAAAATTCTCTACCCCGAAGTGGAAGACGAATCAGCTGAAGAGCGCGATGGCGATGATGCGCCCGAGGCTCGCGACGTCGACGCGAAGAGCCACGCGGGGGAAGGCGGCGATTCCGCAAAGGTCGCTGACGAGGGGGCGGACGCGGAAGAAAAGGGCGCAAATGCCGCAAATGCCGATCTCGACATATTGGCCGATGTTCGGAAAGAGGCCGAGGCGACGGCGGACCTTGATGAGGCGACGGCGGAAGCAGAAGACGAAGAAAACCGCCGGCTTAGAGCGCTGGGAGATGCTATATACAGGGCCGTCTCGATAGATCTCGAAAGCTCGCCCTTCGGGCATCTGGGCCGCGAAGCGGTGAGCCGCGGGCTCATCGCCTTGGATGAGGGCTTGCGGTTTCTGAAAGCGGGCGGAGCTCCCCCAGAATCGCTGGTCGACGTGCTCAGGTTCCTGACCTTTTATTATCACGTCCCGTTCGTTATCGTCGATCGGATAGATGTCTGGGAGATGCTCGATGATGAAGAGAGAAAGCGCGTTTACGCGGAGGTCAGCGAGTGGAAATGGGTTATCGGGGATAAGGGCTGCCTTGCCATCCATGCGGGACCTCGCTTCGCGGAAGTAACCGACGAGTCGTTTTTGGCCGATGCCGCTAAGGTGCACATAGACTTTCACGATCTCGAACGAGATGCCACCGAGCGATTGGACGCCGCATCGGCGGCGGAGCTGATCGCCGATTTCCTCTCGGCTGCGAGGCCCGCCGGCGAGGAAAGGTCCATCCGTCCTTTCACCGAGGGCGCGATAAAGATGATGGTCGAGCGGTCGGAAGGGGATGCCGTTGCGATCATCGACTTGGCGGCGAAGCTGATCGAATCTTCGGACGAACGGGGTCTTGGCGTGATCGATGAAGATGCGGTCGCGGAATCTACGGGGTAAATCGGCACCTCGACCCTCAGGCCTCGAAAAAGCGCGCGCAAGGCGCACCGTCCTTTCGTTGGATGTTTAGGATTTATGCGCGTTCATTGGGGTCGCATCTTAGCGCCGCCGGCCCGCTCGGTGATGCCGTTGAGAGTCGAGCAATTTCTTCGGCGAGAATTTGCGGGAGGCGAGGTTAACATCGATCGCCGAACTTCGCTTTATGGAGCCCGGATGCCGGAAGAACGGCATCCTCGGTTCCGATGAAGGGCTCGCGAAGGACCGAAGTTGCGCGGGCGGTCGGATGGTTACCGATCGTATAATGCCTGGTAGACTGGTTAAAGAGGATTATTTTCGCTTGACACCCGCGGACGTGCCGCCTTAAGATAGTAACAAAAGTATCATTCCGGATGGTGATCGCATGCGGCAGTGGCGCCGATTTGCAGACCGGCTCTTCGCTATTGAGCTTCACAAACCGCTCGGCTTTTCGAAGCTGGGCGAGCTCTCGAAAATATTCGCGAAGGATAATCTCCTCTCGCTTTTCAAAGGGAGAAAGGGATATGTGACCTATCTGGTTATTGCCTGCGTAGTGACCGCCGTTACCGTCATTTCTGTCAGCAAGATCATTCAGGCAAGGCGAGATGCGAGCCTTTATCGCGAGGGCCAGAAAGCCCTGACGGAGAAGAATTACGATAAAGCGGTCGAGGACTTCAGCAAGCTTTTCAAGGACAATCCCAATTACAAGGACGCCGGGAAGAAGCTAGCAGAGGCGATCAACAAGAGGGCGAGCGCGAGAGCCGCATCCGCCCAAAGCGGTTCCGGGAGCTCCAACTCCGGAGCATCTTCCGGATCGGCTTCGGGCGCGTCGGGATCCGGCGGGTCGGGGTCGGGAGGAACTTCGTCCGCGGCGGTGGGAGGCGCCATTTCCGGCGGGAGTTCTTCGTCGGAGGGCGGTTCTAGCGGATCCGGTGCTTCTCCGGGCGGCTCGGGCGGTGGGCAAGTTCCGCCGGAAGTAAAGAAGCTAGTCGACCTATTGCCGAGCTCTTTTACCGGCTATGAGACCATGGGAACTCAAACGGGGCCCAATTTTGCCAGCAGAGGGTACGTCCCGCGCAATAGAGAGAAGATCGGGAACTTGCTTATAACGGTGCACGATCGAGCTACTTCCGAAGGAGCGCAGGCGTTCATCGAAAACGTGACCAAGAAAGCCTTCGGCGTCGGCGGTAAGGGCGTAGATGTGAAGGGCAAGCAAGGATACTTCGGAACCGACGGCAGGGTGAACGCGTCGCTCGCTTGGGGGGACGGCAACATCGTCTACGAGCTGGTGATGATGTCAACGCAAAACCAACCGGGCGATCTCGAGGACGCTCTGATGTGGGCGGCCAACCAGTTCTATCGGCCGTAGAAAAAAGACGGGGAGGACTAAAGCGGATGACCGATCGAATTAAGAAGGCCTTGGCCGTTTTGTTGATTTCAACTTTGCTTCTTTTCGGGGTTCCGTTGCCGTCTCTTGCGGCCGAGACCGTCATCTACCAGAACGACTTCGAAAGCAGCGCCAATATGACTATCGGCAGGTACCCAACGCCCGCCCAGTGGGGGAATAACAACCCGGTCTCGAACTTCACGTGGGGGTTGTCGTCCAGTCAGCGAAAAAGCGGCACCAAATCTCTTTGGTGTGCTGGCAATCCCAGCGGAAGAGCGACCTACGACAACAACATGAACGCCTATGCGCGCGTTTATGCGGATCTCAGCTCGTTCAGCAGTGCGCACGTCAGATTTTGGTACAAAGTTCCGTCGATCGCATACGGCGGAAGCGATCTGGGCGTTCTCAGGATAGCCAACGGCGATGACAACAGCACAATTTACGTCGCATGGGCCACTTTCTACCCTCCGACGCCGGATTGGACTTTGGTCGACGTCTCCGTGCCATCGCAGTTTCTCGGCCCCGGCAAAACCAACGTTAGGTTCGAATGGGCCTGGATAAGCGACCAGCAGGATACCGGAATAGGACTTTACATCGACGACGTCTACATAGGAGGGCTCACGGCCCCCGATACGACGCCGCCGACCGATCCCACGAACCTTTCGGCGGTCGGCGGAGCTAATCAGGTTACTCTCTCGTGGACTGCTTCGTACGACGCAAGCGGCGTTGGCGGATACGAGGTTGAAAGGAGCCCGAACGGCTCGACGAACTGGACCAAGGTCGGCACAGCGCCCGCATCTCCCACTACGTACGTCGATGTCGTCGGCGAAGTAAATCAAGGCAAAACTTGGTACTACAGGGTTCGGGCTTTCGACGTCGCCTCTCCGCCCAATTATTCGGGGTACTCCAACGTGGCCAGCGCTTACGTGCCCGATACGACCGCGCCTTCCCAACCCGCTGGTCTTGCCGTCGTTCAATCGGGAACCGCTCTTCAGTTAACCTGGAATGCATCTTCGGATAATCTGGGCGTTACCGGCTACAAGGTGGAGAGAAGCCCGGATGGCTCGACCAACTGGACGCAGATAGGGACGGTTACGGGCAATCCACCGGCGACCGCCTATACCGATTCCACCGTTTCTCCCGACGTGAGGTACTACTACAGGGTAAGGGCGTACGATGCCGCGGGGAACAACTCTTCCTATTCGAACGTCGCAAGCGGCGTGGTGGATACGATAGCTCCCACAACGAGCATATCAACCGCGCCGCTTTCTCCGGACGGATCGAACGGCTGGTTCAAAACGGCTCCCACCGTTACCTTGACCAGCAACGAGCCGGGGACCACTTACTACCAGTGGGACTCGACCGCGGGCAGCTGGACCACCTACTCGACGTCTTTTACCGCCCCCGAAGGGGAGCACGTGCTCTACTACTACTCCGTGGATCAGGCCGGGAACGCGGAATCTCCCCCGAAGAGCTCCTCGATGAAGGTGGACGCATCGCCTCCCGCATCGCCTTCGGGGCTTTCAGCGGCGCGCTCGGGAAGCGCCATAAACCTTTCGTGGAGCGCATCGACCGATAACGTTGGCGTTGCCGGATACAAGGTGGAAAGATCCACCTCCTCGGGAGGGCCTTTCGATCAGATAGCGGTTACGTCCCAGGCTTCTTACGCCGACTCGATACCTTCCTCTGAGCAGAACAAGACCTATTACTACCGGGTTAAAGCTTACGATATCGCGGGAAACGAGTCAGGGCATTCCAACACCGCCTCGGAGTTCATGCCGGACGTCGAACCCCCATCCCCCCCGACCTCGGTATCCTGCTCGGCCCAAGGCCCCACCTCCATCAGGGTATCCTGGTCTGGGGCGAGCGATAACGTCGGGGTATCCTCCTACATAGTGGAAAGGGCGACCTCCTCCTCCGGGCCCTTCAGCGGGATATCTGAGGTAACGACGAGCTCCTATACCGATTCCAACTTGAAGCCGAACACCACCTACTACTACCGCATCTGGTCGAAAGATGCGGGGGGAAACGCGTCGACCTCCCCTTCTTCCGTCTCTTCCGCCAAAACGAAAGATTCCGCCATAAACGACGCCAACGCCGATGCCCTATCCGACGGGATAGCCTTCTACGACTACGGCGGGGCGACCGCGGGAATCTGGACCTTCCTCTCCAAGGGGGGATCCGGATTCGACGTTTTGCCCGCCTGGAAGAGCCTCCCCGGATACTTCGACCTCTCCCGGGCGAAGGTCGTGACCGGAGACTTCAACGCCGACGGCAGGGCGGACGCCATGGTCCTCTACAAAGACGGCGCCACCGCCTCCAGGCTCATCTACTTCGAATCGGCCGGGACCGGCTACAGGGACCCGAGGACCGTCTTTTCCTCCTCCTACTGGTCCTTCGACAACACCAAGCTCGTCTCGGGGGACTTCGACGCAAACGGCAAAGACGAGCTCATGGCCTTCTACACCTACGGGGCAACCGCGACCGGAGTCTTCGTCTTCTCCCAAAACCAGGACGGCACCTTCTCCTACCCGAGGCAGGTCTTCAGAAGCGACTACTGGGACTGGACGAAGACGAGGCTTCTTTCGGTAAAAGAGGAGGGAAGGTCCAAAGTGGTAGCCGCCTACGACTACGGGGCAACCGCGACCGGAATCTGGTCCTTCGAGCTGAACCCCGATGGGACCCTCAAATACCCGGTCAGAAACTTCTACTCCGAGCAGTGGAACTTCAAAAACACCTCCTTTTTGACCGGGGACGTAAACGCGGACAAAAGGTCGGACGTCATAGCCTTCTACAACTACGGGGGAACCACGACGGGAGCCTGGGTCTTCTACCAAAACCAGGGGGGCACCTTCTCCTATCCGGTGAGGGTCTTCATCTCCCCCCACTGGAACTACTCCTCCTCCACCTTCATCCCCGGGGACTTCGACGGAAACGGAAAGTTCGATGCCGCCGCCGTCTACGACTACGGAGGGGGACAGACCGGCATCTGGATATTCTCCTCGGATGGCTCGTCCCTGTCCTATCCGGCAAGGGTCTACCTCACCCCCTACTGGGACAACAAAAGGACGATATGGGTCATGCCTTACTAGGCTCTCCCATCCGGGGGTCCAAAGGGCGCTTGTCTGCGCGCGTACTGCGGGCAGCGACGGCTCTTGCGCGGTCGCGAACGCGATCCGCCCGTTTGCGCAACGACCCCGCGCATGCGCGCCGGCAAAAACGCGCAATCGGTAACGTGGTATGCGCCCCGTTTGCGGGCCGAACAACGTTTGTTGACGCGTGCACATACGGCCCGATCTTTCGATCGGGCCCTACAACGGATTGGGACGTTTGCGGCACATCGATGCGATCATCCGTCCGCCGAGCGCCCACGTGATCCGCACGGTCCGTTCGGGGAACGGACCGCGCCGTTATGACACGTAAGGGCGCGACCGAGATCGCCCGCCTTCTGCACGGTCGCAAAACCGCTGGATTCATTCCTCGTGCGCACTTTATCCAATAAAACGCGACCTTGAAATTAACATCCGGATTGATCATCCATTCCCACTTTCGTATTAGCGGCGCACGATTATCTCTTAAAAGGCGAATATGACAAAACAAAAACTAACCGAAAATACCGCTTTGCTTAAACCGCTAAGTATCCAATCTGTTGGCAGTTATGGTAATATCTAAAGATGAGGGAGTTGATGAACGATCGCTTTAAACTCGCAGTATTGAACTTGCTCGCGATCACTCTCGTAAAGGGCTTTTTATACGCGGCTGTGGTTCCGGCATGGCAAGCGCCGGACGAACCGGCATATTTTAAAGAAATAGTAGCTCTTGCCGGAGGCGAGTTGAAAAGCTTCACCGGGCATCCTTTGCTCTATGCAATGGCTTCTTATCTTCCGTATGAAGTTGGAGGAGAAGGGTACGGAAAAATCTTAGCAGTTCGGCTTTTATCCGTGTTTTTCACTGCGATATCGGTTTTCTTCGTATATAAGATAGCAAAATATGTTTTGCCAAATGAACAATTTGTACATATAATGGCGCCAGCGATAGCCACTTTTATTCCTCAGTTCACCTTTATAGGCGCTTCGGTAAATTCCGATTCCATGGTTGCGGCTATTTTTTCAATAATGACGTATCTCTCGGTTATAGTTATAAAAGAAGGTCTAAACCTAAAACGCTTTGCGGCCATCGTTTGTGCGGGAGTCGCGGGATTTTTTACGAAAGAAAGGATAATCATCGCTTTTCCGCTGATCGGTATTGTTCTGGTCTACGGCTTAATCGTTCGCTACAAGGATAAATGGACCGCATTTTGGGAAGGCAATTTAAGCATACGCGAAGCGATATTTTTCATCTCTTCGCTTGTAGCTGCGGTCATGCTTTGGCCATATATGAGCAACCGGATATCGAAAATATCTATCGACGGTTTCCAGTTTGAACGCATGTTGGAATTTCGCCCTATAATGGACCTGAATCACGCGATTCCCGTTGGGAACAGGATGTTCATGCACTTTTGGGGATATTTCGGATGGCTGCACATTCCGTTGATGCCCTGGTTCTATTCCGCGTACAAAGTTTTGTCAGTATTATCGGCAGCGGGACTTGCGCTCGGGTTGCTTAGTGCGTTGAAGGGATTTCTTAAAGGTGAGAACAGGGCATCAAGAAAAGATGCTGGTTCATTTGCGATACAGCTCTCGTTTCTCATGCTATCGGTTTTCGCATCGATTTATGCGGTTCTTGCGTATAACTATCTCACAAGGGGGGCGCGCAGGGGCGTTATCTTTTTCTAACTATAACGCCGATAGCGGTTTTATATGCTATTGGACTTAATTATATTTTCCCTAGGCAGGCTCGACTCGCGGTGGCATCTTTTCTTTGCCTTTTGTTGGGCGCGATGAATCTGGGAGCTCTTCTTTATGTCATTTATCCGTTTTATTACTGATCATAAAGGGTTCTTCTGGAGCGGAGTTTCGGCTTTATTGGGGATAGCATCGCTTTACTTGGCGCTGGTAACTTGGCCGGTTATGACCGCTGAGATACAGCAAGTCCAAGGCCTCGGACAAAGTGCGGCTGGCCCCATCTCCGAGAAGAGTCCTGCGAGACAAACGTTCAAAGCGAAAAGCGATTCTTTTGGCGGTGTTGGGTTAATAATAGCAACAGGCGGGCTGAGCCCTTCAGACGGCGTTTTGGTATCGATTAGAGAACTGGAGGGCGGTTCATCGAAAGCTGCGAGAGGTCGCGTTATTGCCAGATCAGAGCTGTCGCCATCGAAGTTAACGGATTGGGCGTTGACCGTAGTGAGATTCCAGCCCGTTAGACTTAAGGTCGGAGCCATTTACGCGATAGAAGTAACGGCGGGGCCTGTCGGTGAGGCTTACATAGCGGCATCGAAGTACGACGCCTATAAGGATGGAGAACTGTACCTAGGCGGCATGAAACAGCCCGGGGACGCCGCATTTCGGGTATACAGAGCTCCCACGCCCACAAAACTGTTCGATCGGATCGGAAGCGGTGAATTTATGCCTTTGGTGGATGCGAAGTACGTGAAATTAGCGCTTGTCTTGTTCGCTGCGCTGCTGGGCTTGAATGTCTTAATGACTGCCACCTCGGAGCGTTTTCCTTTTGGGACGCGTGATCGGTAACGGGGTGGTATGCGCCCCGTCCGCAGCCCAACCGACGTTTCGTTTACGCGCACACGAACGGCCCGATCTTTCGATCGGGCCCTACGCCTGATCGCGACGTCTGGTCGATGCGTGGACGATCGCCCGTTCACAAAACGCCCGCGTGATTTGTAGGGTCGTTCCCCGAACGGACCGAAACGGCGGTGAACGGGCCGCGCGCATGCGCGCCGGCAAAACGCGCGATCGATGGAGACGCGCACCGATTGGCGCGAAGGGAATGCCGACGCGCGATTGAAAGTCGGGCCGTGCAAGGGATAAGAGCGCTTGCTCGATGCGCAGCGCGTCACCTGTGGCGGGTCGATCGGTTGGACGCGCTAAGGCCTAGAGCCTCGATCCAAAGTCCGATGTTCTTTGAGATGAAGCGAGACTCGGCGAAAGATCGCGCGGCGCGCCCGATCGATTCCCTAAGCCCTTCATCCGCTATGAGCCTTCTCAAGTATTTGAGCCAATCCTTTTGGTTCCTCGCCAGGAATCCGTTTTCTCCATGGACGATGGAATGTTCATAGGCGGGCACTTTTGACGCGACGACCGGTAGGCCCAGAGCGGCGTACTCCAGAAACTTGAGATCGCTTTTGCACGCGTTGAATGAGTCGTCCGTAAGCGGCGCGAGCGCGATGTCGAAATTGGCGAGGAGCGCCGGATATTCTTCCAGTTTGACGGTCTTGAGTTTCCTTATCCGCGGATGATCAGCGAACGGATATTCCCTCATCCCGGCCAGGGCGATCTCGATATCGGAGAAATCCTCCAGTATCTGCTCGACGACGCCGGCTATCAGCTTGAGGTCGTTCCAATGGCTGTTCCCGCCAGCCCAACCGATCGTGAGCTTGGCGCTTATATCCCGCTTCAAATTCCAATGCTCGTCGGGCAGGTAATTCGGTATCACGAGGATGCTTCGATTGTACTTTGCGACAATCTCGGCCAACTCCGGGGTGGTTACCGTAACGACATCCGCCAATCGCAAAGATTCGGCGATATTGCGCCGAATCGATTCCCGCTCGAAGTAGGGGAAGGCGGGATTGGCGGGGTTTAGGTTCCAGACGTTGTCGTCTATATCGTAGACCACGCGCTTGCCCGCTTCTTTGTATCTTTTCAGATCTTCTAGCGCCTCCCGGCCCGAGGTCCTCTCGAATACCAACGCGTCGGATTGGTCGGTGAGGGCCCAGTCGCGAGCGAGCACCAAGGAAACATCGTAGCCCAATTTTCTCAGCTCGACCCCTGGAACGTGAGCTCTGTACCAGGAGCAAGCATCGTATCTCTCGGCGACGAAGACGATCTTTTCCAAGCGGTTATCTCCTCGCTTCGGAGAAACGTCGCAGCTTTTTGTGAGCAATTCGATAGCGGTTCATGGCCTGAATCGATAACCGATCAAGCGAATCCAGGTGCGGTTTCCAAGGCGAATGTGAGCTGATAACCCTAGTCTAGCAGCTCGCCTTCGCAGGATCAATGCTTTTGAGATGCCTTGCGGGCGGCCTCCCCGCGAGCGCCCAATTGAACGGGCAAAATGGCAACACGAAAGGCGATCGCGGACGATGAGCGGGCATTTTTCGATCCCGCGCAGCGCAGACGCCGGCTCATCTGGCGGCCCTTCGAAGCTTAATCCTTAACGAGCGAGCGATGCGCGGATCCCACGGCCGGCGGATTAAAAGCTAAGCGCCGCCCCAATGGCGGCGCTTGCTCAGGAAGGAGGGAAGGACTAATTCCTCGTATCTTCGGCTTCGAACTGCCATCCTCCCACGTGCAGGCGGACTTTGCGGCACCATTTGCTCATCGACATGAGGCAAGTATCGGAAAGCGCATTTTTGCCGGCGTAATTCATCACTTTATATAGGTCATCGAGGTCGTCCAAAGCGACGACTTTCGGCTCGAAATCGATCGCGTAGTTGGTTATTCCGAGGGCCGCCAAGAGCGATTCGACCGCGTCTGCGCTCCACGTTTTCTCATCGCGAACCCGTACGTTTTGACCCCTCCGGCCGATGATCTCGCGAACCAGCTGAACCGGAGACATGCTCCTCACCCCCATCGGTTTTAAAGATTGTGAATTTGGGCACTAATGCCTTGTAAAAAAATTCACAAGCTTGTCGTTAATACTACCCCAAATTCGGCAAATGTCAATAGCAAGATCGGAAAATTTTTCATCGATCGATTTGCAATTTGCAGGGTCCGCACGATGGTCTGCGGACGCGATATCGCGGCAGATGCGAGGTTGACCGGCAACCGCGCTGTATGGTCCGTTCTCCGACGGACCGAAACGGCGTTGGATCGCCCGCACGTCCGCAAATGCAAACGCCCGTCCGCCCAATTACCGTCCAAAAATGGATCAATTTCCGCAAACGCGCCGGAATAACGTTTTGCCCATCGTCCCGGGCGCGCGCCGATAAGCCGCATCGGAGTCCGGCGGGGATGCGTTTGCGATGCGAACAACGTTTTGTTGACGCGCGAACCAGCGGCCCGATCTTCCGATCGGGCCCTACACCGGATTGCGGCGTTTGCGCGACGCGTGGACAATCATCCCGTCCATAAAACGCCCACGCGATATACGGTCCGTTCCCCGAACGGACCGTTTCCGTTTGCCCGTCCGCGGACGCAAAACCCGGGCGAATGCCCGTTCGATCAAAAACCGCGCGCATGCACGCCCGTTTTGGTCCGTTCCCCGAAGGGATCATACGGACGTCGTATCGGCCCAGTACGGGCATGCGGTCGCCAGCGGAAACGCCCGTTGGGCCGTTCGGCATTGCTCAAGGCGCGCATTGCTGGTATTTTTATAAAACCGCGGTTACCGCCGCGGTCTTTCCAGCGACCCGGGCTCGGAGGTTCGATGCTCACTTCGGCGCTTATCTTCTCCACGGCGTTCGTCGTCGCTTTGAGCGGCGCGATGATGCCGGGACCTCTTTTGACCGTGACGGTAAGCGAATCGGCCAAGCGAGGAGGATCGGCGGCCTTCGCCATCGTCAGCGGCCATGCGCTTCTCGAATCGGTCATGGTGGCGGCGCTCGCTCTGGGCCTATCCAAAGTCTTGGGCGCGCAACAAGTGGTGCGCGCAATCGCTATCGTCGGTGGTCTCGTTCTACTGCTGATGGGCGTCGGCATGATCCGCGACGCGGTTTCCGCAAAGTCTCGCTCGACGCGGTCCGCGCCGGTCGGGACGGAGCGAGCGGGGCTCTCCTGGCGTTGGGAGCTGCGACCAGCCTCGCCAATCCCTATTGGACGCTGTGGTGGGCGACAATCGGCGCCAGCTTCCTCGCGAAATCGATCACCCAGGCGGAATGGGTCGGGTTGGGCCTGTTCTACTTGGGGCACGTGTTGGGAGATTACGCGTGGTACGCCGCAGTCGGCTTCTCGGTGGCCGCCGGTAGGCGCTTCTTGAGCGACCGCGCTTATCGCGCCATCGTCCTCGCCTGCGGTGGGTTCCTCGTCGCGCTGGCGATTTCCTTCGTAGGCGATATCAAAGTCTTCTGATATCCGAGAGGCGATTGGCTGCCGAGAGAGGCGGTTGGCCGCGCGATCGCGACGCGATGTGCGATATATTGAAAAGGATGTCCATTCGCGACAAGGTTCTGGAAACAGTCAAAAAATTCGATATGGTCAGGCGCGGTGAAAAAGTGCTGGTGGCCGTCTCGGGAGGGCCAGATTCGATCGCCCTCCTCAGGCTCATGCTCGATCTTTCGAAAGAGCTGGGCATAATTCTGCACGCGTTTCACCTCGACCATCGCCTTCGGCCGGAATCGGAGGGCGATGCGGCCTTCGTCGCTGCCGTTTGCGAAAGGCTCGGCGTCCAGCTCGAAAGCGCGTCTTACGATGTGCCTTCTTTTTTGAGGGAGACGGGCCTTTCGGTCGAAGACGGCGCCAGGCGAGTGCGATATCGCCTGCTCGAAGAGACCGCCGATCGAATCGGTGCCCACAGGATAGCTTTAGGACATCAAGCTGATGATCAAGTTGAGACTTTTTTGATGCGGCTGATACGCGGGACCGGATTAGCCGGCTTGTCGGCCATTCCGCCGGTCCGCGGGAGGTTTATAAGGCCCCTGATCGAGGTGGACAAGGACGAGATCCTGGAGTACCTCGACGAGGTAGGCGAAGGTTTCGTCATAGACGCTTCGAACGAGGATCTCTCTTTTCTGAGAAACAGGATAAGGCTTCGCCTCATTCCGGAGCTGCTCGGCTACAACCCGGCTTTCAAACGCCTCGTCCTGCAAACCGTTGAGATCGCGCGCGAAGATGAAGCTCTACTTGAGACTGAGACTAGTTGGAGGTTCGAAGCCATTTCAAGCGTAGAGGACGGAATAGTCTCGATATCCTTGGCTGATTTTAATAAGCAACCGCCGGCGATTGCCAGGAGGATCGTCCGCAGGGCGCTGGAAATCGCAAAAGGAGATTTGTTGGGGTTCGAGTTCAAGCACGCGAGCGAAGTGCTGAATGGAGCCGCGGCTGGCTCTCTAAGGGTGGACTTGCCCGGAGAAGTGGTGGCGGCGGTGGAGGCGGGAGAGCTCGTTATAGGGCGCAAGAGCGCGATGATGCCGCCCCCGGCGAAACCGGTGGAACTTCCGGTGCCGGGAATCGCGAAGGCACCGGAACTCGGGTGCATCGTAAAGGCGGAAGTCGTGTCCGCGGAGGGCTACGAGATATCAAAGGATCCGTTCGTGGCGCAGCTGGACGCCGAGCGCGTGAAATCGCCGCTGGCGGTCAGAAGCTGGCGGCCGGGCGACGCGTTCGCGCCCTTGGGCATGTATGGAGAAAAGAAGCTCCAGGATTTCTTCGTCGATGAGAAGGTGCCGAGAAGGCGCCGCCCTCGGATTCCGATAGTCGAGGGAGGCGGCGAGATCCTTTGGGTCGTCGGCATGAGGATCAACGACCGCTATAAGGTGACTTCCGGAACCAGGAAAGTTTTAATCTTAAAAGCCGAAACTGCCGATTAAAACATCGGGACCATAGTCCCGGTTTTCGGAACGCGTCAAAGCGGAGATATTATCGAAGTAACGGCGCCGCGGGCGAGGTAAATTGCCCGCCATCGCCGGATGTGATAGCATCAGCTTTAAAATAAAGGCTTAGGAGGAGCTCACTTGAGGAGAGTTCTCAGGAGCGCCGGCTTCTATTTCCTGATAATAATCCTCGCGATATTTTTCGCGACTCAATACTTTGCAAACCAGGAAAAAGTTCGGACGCTCAACCTAAACGATTTCTTTAATAAGGTTAAAGGCAAGCAGGTTGCGAGCGTGACCGTTTACGATCGCGACCAAAGGATCACCGGTGAGCTAAAGGACAGGACCAAGTTCGAGGTTTCGTATCCCCAGAATTACCCCAAAGTGTTCGAGACCCTCGAACAGAACAAAGTTCCGACCAAGGTCGAAGCTCAAAGAGACACCATTTGGTTGTCCGTGCTCATCAACGTGCTACCGTTCCTCCTGATATTCGGCCTGTGGATTTTCATGTTCCAGCAGATGCAGGGAGGCGGCAACAAAGTGATGTCTTTCGGCAAGAGCCGCGCAAAGCGGATGACCAAAGACCAACCGCGGGTTACGTTTCGCGATGTGGCCGGCGTCGATGAGGCCGTCGAAGAGCTGCGGGAAATCAAGGAGTTTTTGAGCAATCCCGGTAAGTTCCAAGCGCTCGGCGCGAAGATACCAAAAGGGGTGCTTCTTTACGGTCCGCCGGGTTCCGGGAAGACGCTTCTGGCCAGGGCGGTCGCTGGCGAAGCCGGAGTCCCCTTCTTCTCCATCTCGGGTTCCGATTTCGTCGAGATGTTCGTCGGCGTCGGCGCGAGCCGCGTGCGCGACCTCTTCGAGCAGGCCAAGGCGAACGCCCCCTGCATAATCTTCATGGACGAAATCGACGCCGTCGGGCGCCATCGGGGGGCCGGGCTCGGCGGCGGCCACGACGAGAGGGAACAGACCCTCAATCAGCTGCTGGTCGAAATGGATGGTTTCGACGTCAAGGACAACGTCATCTTGATCGCCGCGACCAACCGGCCGGATATTTTGGATCCCGCGCTTTTGCGACCGGGACGCTTCGACAGGCAGATCGTGGTGGACCGGCCCGATTTGAGGGGACGCGTCGCGATTCTCAAAGTACACACGAGGGGCAAGCCGCTGGCCAAGGACATCGACATCGAAGTCCTCGCGAGGAGGACGCCGGGGTTCACCGGCGCGGACCTGGCCAACCTCGTTAACGAGGCGGCCCTCCTCGCCGCCAGGCACGGCAAGAAATCCATCGATATGTCAGAGCTGGAAGAAGCGATCGACAGGGTCATCGCCGGTCCGGAGCGCAAAACGAGGCTCATCTCGGATAAGGAAAAGGAAGTCATAGCGTATCACGAGGCCGGACACGCGTTGGTGGGGTACATGCTCCCGAACACCGACCCGATCCACAAGATCTCGATAATTCCGAGGGGCCGCGCGCTCGGTTATACGCTATCCCTTCCCACCGAGGATAAGTTCCTCGTGGCCAAGAGCGAGCTCCTCGATGACCTCGCGATGTTCCTGGGCGGAAGGGTTGCCGAAGAGATGGTCTTCGGAGATATAACCACGGGCGCGGCGGACGATCTGGAGAGGGCCACGAAGATGGCCCGTCAGATGGTGACCGAGTACGGCATGAGCGATAAGCTCGGTCCGCTCACGCTCGGCCAGAAGCAGGATCAGGTCTTCCTCGGCCGCGATTTCGCTTCTCATCCGGACTATTCGCAGGAGGTCGCGTACGAAATCGACAAGGAGATTCGCCGGATAATCGATGAGGCGTTCGCGAAAGCGCGCAAGATTCTCGAAGAAAACAGGGCTAAGCTCGATCTCATCGCGAAAACGCTCATCGAGCACGAGACGATCGAGAAAGACGATTTTGAGAAGCTCCTGAAAGGGGAATGGCCCGGTGCGCCGGAGTCCGAGGGCGTCGCCGGCCAAGAGGCCAAGCGCGATAAAAGGGCATCGGCGGAGCTCTCGCCCAAGCTGAGGCCTGCCGAAGGTTAGATCATCCCGATCGGTCCACCGCACAACTGAGCTCGGGTATGGCCGCGCGTTACCTCGCGCGGCCATTTTTGTTCGCTTTTAAAACTCCATCGAGTCGTTTAAGATTGAATTCATCGCCCAGAAGTTGACGATTGGAGGTTCGATGCGATCACGAGTACTCTCCGAAAGAAAAGCTGAGATCGACCGCGAGAAGATCGCAGCCGGCGTCAGGCTGATTCTGGAAGGGGTTGGAGAAGACCTCGAGAGGGAGGGGCTGAGGGATACTCCCGAGCGGGTCGCAAGCATGTACGAGGAAATACTGTCGGGCATGAACTGCGATCCGAAAGAGATCCTCCAGGTGGTTTTCGCGGAAAACCACGACGAGATCGTCATGGTCAAGGACATCCCCTTCTATTCGATCTGCGAGCACCACCTCATGCCCTTTTTCGGAAGGGCGCACGTCGCTTATATCCCCAGCAAATCCGGGAAGATAACCGGGATAAGCAAGCTGGCGAGGGTCGTAGACGCGCTGGCGAAAAGGCTGCAGGTTCAGGAAAGGCTTACCACGCAAATCGCGAACGCTCTGGTGGAATCGCTCGATCCGCAAGGAGTGCTGGTCGTCATCGAAGCCGAGCACCTGTGCATGAGCATGAGAGGGGTCAACAAGCCGGGTGCGCTCACGGTTACATCGGCGGTCAGGGGCGAGTTTCGGCGACGCCAAGCGGCCCGGATGGAAGCTTTGAACCTCATCGGAAACGGAGGCTGAGATGCCGGAAGTGAGGGTTTTGAGCCTCCGAAGCGTCGAGGAGGCCGAAAAAGCGCTGCGCGAAATCGGGGCGCACGAGGCGGGCGTCGAGATAATGACCCCCAAAGCCCAACTGAGGGTAGTCAAGATAACCGATTTGGACCCAAGGGCGGCCAACATCCTCAAACAGGAGATGTTGGCCAGGGGAGGCGAGGCGGTTCTCTCCGCGGATGCCTACCACCTCAAGGACGGGAAAACGACGGCGCTAGCCATCGGAACCCTAAAGCAGTTCGCGGACGTTGTTCCCAAGCTGGGCAAACAGCCCTTTGGCCTCAAAGAGCTTTCGCGCAAATTGAAGGTCGCGCTCGATGCGTACGAATCGCAGCCTCCCGCTCTGCCGGTGGCGGGTCGGCTCCTTGACCTCGCCGCGCGGACTTACGTGATGGGGGTCGTCAACGTCACGCCCGACTCGTTTTCCGACGGAGGGGAGCACTTCGGGGTCGAAGCAGCCGTCGCCCACGCGAAGCGATTGATAGAAGAGGGGGCCGACATAATCGACATCGGCGGCGAGTCGACGAGGCCCGGGGCCGATCCGGTGCCGGTCGAAGAGGAGATCGCGCGCGTTTTGCCCGTCGTAGAGCGCGTTTCTCAGGAGACGGACGGGATCGTTTCGATCGACACGATGAAGCCCGAGGTGGCCGATGAGGCGATTCGGGCTGGGGCGCATATGGTGAACGACGTAAGCGCCCTTTCCGATCCCAAGATGCTCGAGGTCGTGGCCACGGCGGGAGTCCCGGCCGTGCTCATGCACATGAAGGGAACTCCGAGGACGATGCAGCGGAACCCGACGTACGGAGATCTCATGGGCGAGATCATCGGATTCTTGAAGAAAAGGATCGAGATGGCCGAAGCGGCCGGCGTGGCGGGAGAAAAGCTCCTTGTCGATCCCGGGATAGGCTTCGGGAAGACGGTGGAGCACAATCTCGAGATCATCAAGCGGCTCGCGGAGCTGAAGGTGCTGGGAAAAGGGATCGTTCTCGGCACGTCCCGCAAGTCTTTTATCGGCAAAGTCCTGAATCTCGATTTACCCGCCGAGCGAATTTTCGGGACCGCGGCGTCGGTGGCCGTCGGCATCGTCAACGGAGCGAACGTGGTTAGGGTGCACGATGTCCGGGAGATGGTTCAGGTCGCCAGGCTCGCGGATGCGATAATCTCGAGCGAAGTCGGCCGCCGATCCGAGGCGACCCGGTCCTAGCTCTCGGATACCCGCAATCGCGAAAATCCATCCGCACCCGCGATAAGAGCCAAAAGCGGCGTTCTCTGCTATAATCGTTCAAAATCGCGGGGCGGTGTCGATGGGCGGCATTTTTCTGGGTTTGGGATCCAATCTCGGCGATAGGTTGGGGAACCTTCGCAGAGCGGTCGAGGGCCTCGAGGCCCGGGGAGTTAAGGTGCTGCGGGCCTCCAGCGCGTACGAAACTGCGCCGCTCGGCCTCGAAGGTCAGCCGGATTTTATAAACGCGGTCTTGGAAGTCGAAACGCCGCTTTCGCCGGAAGATCTCCTTAGGGCGTGCAAAGAAGTCGAAAAAAGCATCGGCAGGACCGGACGCGAGCGGTGGGGACCCAGGGAAATAGACGTAGACGTGCTGCTTTACCGGGGAAAGGCGGTGGACGATGGCCGCCTTAAGGTTCCCCATCCGCGGTTGACGGAGCGGCTTTTCGCGCTGGCCCCGCTCCTCGAGATCGAACCGGATGCGGCTCTTCCCGATGGCAGGCACCTCTCCGATTATTTGGAGGCCGCGGGATCCCAGAGGGTGCGCAAGATCAAAGGCGTTTGGATCGATGGCGATGGATCGAGGTAGCGGCAAATCGGAAATCCTCAAGAAAATAGAGCGCCTGAAAAGGGACAGAAACGCCGTCGTCTTGGCGCACAACTACCAAATAGACGAAGTCCAGGACATGGCGGATTACGTGGGGGATTCTCTGGGTCTGGCGAGGCAGGCCGCGGCGACCGATGCCGACGTCATCGTTTTTTGCGGGGTGCATTTCATGGCTGAGACCGCGGCCATTCTTTCCCCGGAAAAGACGGTCATCTTGCCCGATATGAGGGCCGGTTGTCCGATGGCCGATATGGTCGAAGCCGAAGACGTCAAAGGCCTCAAGGATGCTCACCCGGGAGTGCCGGTCGTTTGTTACGTCAACTCGAGCGCGGCCGTCAAAGCGGAGAGCGACGTCTGTTGCACTTCTTCAAACGCGGTCGAGATCGTGAGCCGAGTTCCCGGCGAAGAAATAATCTTCGTGCCCGATCAATATTTGGGCGCCTACGCGGCTACCCGGTCAGGGAAGAAATTGATCCCGTGGAAAGGCTTTTGCCCCACCCACATGCGGATACTTCCCGAAGATATCCTCTCCCGGCGGCGCGAACACCGCGAGGCGCGGGTTGTCGTTCACCCGGAATGCAGGGCCGAGGTCGTGGATTTGGCCGACGCGGCGAGGTCCACCGGTGGAATTCTCGAATACTGCAGGAACGCCGACGCGGCCGAATTCGTCATCGGCACCGAGGTGGGGCTTCTCCACCGCCTGCGGCTGGAAAACCCCGACAAGAGATTCTACCCCGCGTCGGAGGCGGCCATCTGTCCCAACATGAAAAGGATAGACCTCGAGAAAGTGCTTTGGGCCCTCGAAGACATGGAGAACGTCGTTACGGTAGACCCCGAGATCGCCGCCCGCGCTCGCAGGGCCATCGAGGCCATGGTCTCGGTCGGATGAAAGGGATTTCGGGGTTCGAAGCGCCCCGCATCTTGCGGGAGCGGCGACCGATGTTCGCCCGAGATGGAGCATAAACGCGACGATGCGAACAACGTCCCGTTTTTATTTGGTGAATTTCGATTCCAAGAATATCCCGGTGGCCGTTCGGGATGCCGTGGTCATCGGGAGCGGAATTGCCGGGTTGACGGCGGCTCTTGAGCTGTCAAAAGAACTCGATGTTTCCCTGATCGCCAAGGCTTCCCTCGACGAGACCGCAACCAGGTACGCCCAGGGGGGCATCGCCGCGGCGACGTCCGACGAGGATTCCCCCGAACTTCACCTCGAAGATACGCTGGCGGCCGGCGCCGGCCTATGCGATCGAACGGCGGTTGAAGTGCTGGTTAGCGAGGCATCCGACTGGATCGGCGAGCTGATGAGATTCGGCGCCGAGTTCGATTGGTTGGGCGACCGAATAAGGCTCGCCAGGGAGGGCGGCCACTCTTTGGCCAGGATCCTGCACGCCGGCGATGCGACGGGCACGGAAGTCGAAACGACCCTCATAAGGGTGGCGAAGCGCTGGGAAACGCTGACCGTTTTCGAATCGTCTTTCGCGATCGACCTGGTGACGGTCGAGGATCGATGCGTGGGTGCGCTGGTCCTGGCGCCCGACGGTCTTAGGCTCGAGCTCGCACCCGCGGTCGTGTTGGCCACGGGGGGAGCCGGACAGCTATTCAGAGTGACGACCAATCCGCGGGTCTCGACCGGAGACGGTCACGCCATGGCCTATCGCGCCGGAGCGACGCTGGCGGATATGGAATTCATCCAATTTCATCCGACGGCGCTCGATCGCGATGAAATGCCGCGCTTTCTGATCACAGAGGCCATCCGAGGCGAAGGGGCCTATCTGAGGGATTGCTCGGGAGAGAGGTTTATGGTGGGGATCCATCCCCTGGCCGAGCTCGCTCCCCGGGATGTTGTTACCAGGGAGATGATGAGGGCCATGGATCGGTGCGGCGAAGAACGGGTTTACTTGGACACCAGGCACATTCCGGAGGAGCGGCTTAAGGCGCGCTTTCCCACCATTTACGGGCGGTGCCGACAGCTCGGGCTGGACTTGGCCTCCGATCTGATTCCGGTATCGCCGGCGGCCCATTATACGATCGGAGGCGTCGCCACCGACGTAGACGGGAGGACCGACCTCCCCGGACTTTACGCGACCGGGGAAGTCGCGGCCACCGGCGTTCACGGGGCGAACCGCCTCGCGAGCAACTCCCTGCTCGAAGGGCTGGTTTTCAGCAAGCGGATCGCCAGGGACATAAAATCTCGGGCGCCAGACGAGGACTTCAAAGAGGAGCTCTCGCGCTTGGAGCTATCCCACTCCGCCGAAAGGTCGCCGGCTTCAGACGTCGACCTCGGAAAGATCCGCTCGCGGTTGCAGGAGATCATGATGGAGTGGGTCGGTCCGGTGCGCTCGGAAAAGGGCCTTCGTCGCGCTTTGAGGGCCTTGGGAGAGCTCGAGTGGCTTCTTCGAGTGGAGTTCAACCGGACCGACGGCTTCGAGGCGCAGAACATGATCGAGGTCGCGAAGCTCGTGGCCAAGTCCGCCTTGGAAAGGGAGGAGTCCAGGGGGGTCCACTTCCGCGAGGATTATCCGGCGGAAGATCCGAGATGGCTGAGGCGGATCGAGAGAAATATCGCCGAAGAGCGGCGGTAAGGGAAGCGCCGCGCATCGCGGTTGCTCGCATTCGCGGGGGTCCTTAACGATGTTGGAGGCGAAACCGCTGAAAACGGTCGAGCGCGTTGTCGAAGAGGCTTTGAGAGAGGACATCGGCGCCGGCGACATAACTTCGCTGCTGGTGGTGCCCGCGGGCGCGCGCGCCGTGGCCGAGGTCTTAGCCCGGGAGGGGGGCGTAGTCGCCGGCCTGCCGGTGGCCGAGATGGCTTTCAGGAAGACCGATCCCGGGGTGGAGATTCGCAGGCTAGCTCCGGAAGGTAGCGCCGTCCGCCCGGGCGATTCGATTCTGGAGGTCGAGGGCGAGGCCAGGGGGATATTCGCCGCGGAAAGGGTGGCCCTGAATTTTCTCCAACACCTATCCGGAATAGCGACGCTGACCGCCCGCTTCGTCGCGGCCGTCGCCCCCAACGCGGCCGAGATCTACGACACGCGAAAGACGCTTCCGGGGTTGAGGGAGCTGGAAAAGTACGCCGTGGCGGTGGGTGGAGGAGTCAACCACCGCTTCGGCCTTTTCGACGGAGTTCTGATCAAGGATAATCACATAAAGGTCGCCGGGGGCGTGCGCGGGGCGGTCCTGGCCGCGAGGGCCGGGCGCCCGGACTTGCCGATCGAGGTTGAAGTGGAAACCCTGGACGAGCTCGAAGAGGCGCTCGAGGCGGGCGCGGAGATCGTCCTTTTGGACAACATGAAGCCGGCGGAGCTGAGGGAAGCGGTGAAGCGGGCCGCGGGCAGGGCGATCTTGGAAGCTTCCGGGGGGATTACGCTGGAAAATGTGGCGGAAATCGCGAAAACCGGCGTAGATCGCATCTCCATCGGGGCCATAACCCAGGGGGCGAAACCCCTCGACTTTTCGCTCGAAATCGTCGGAGCGTCAACGAGTTGAAAATGGAATCGAAGATCGCGGATTTCATCGTCGCATATTTCAGTTCATACGGCTATTATCTCGTGTTTTTCTTCTTGATGGCCGAAAACACTTTCCTGTTGGGGCTTTTGATACCCGGGGAAGCCGTTTTGCTGCTCTCCGGCTTTCTGGCGGCGGCCGGAGGTTTGGACATAGCGACCGTCATCGGCGTCGCGAGCCTCGCGGCGATCTTGGGGAACAACGCGGGTTATCTCATAGGCCGCGAAGGCGGCAGGCGCCTGATGGAGCGCATCGGCTCGAGGTGGTTGTCTCCCGAAAGGATTAGGGCAGCCGAGGAGTACTTCGACAGGCACGGCCAGAAGACGGTCTTCATCGGCAGGTTCGTGGCCGGGGTCAGGACTTTCGTGCCGGTGCTCGCTGGAGTCTCCAAAATGCCGTATCCGAAGTTCTTGATTTATACGATCGCCTCCGTTTTGCTTTGGACCACGGCGATCGGCTTGCTGGGCTTTTTCTTCGGCGAAAATGCGGGTCTCCTTTTGAAGATCATAAAGAGAGCCGAGGTCATCATCCTCATTTTGGTGCTCGCGGCGGTCGCCTATGCCGCTTTCAAGCGATTTCGCGCGGCGGCGAAGCGGGCGGATGGGAAGTGATCCGACTTGGAAAAATCATCCGTTTTGCGGGTCTTAAAAGAGCGAGAGGGTGAATTCGTCTCGGGAGAAGAGCTCGCCCGCGCCTGCGGGGTGTCAAGGGCGGCCATATGGAAGCGGGTGAACCAGCTGCGGCTTGCCGGATACGAGATCGAGGCTTCGACCAGACTGGGATATCGATTGCTGTCGGTCCCCGACCTCCTTTTACCGGACGAGCTCGCCTGGAATCTGGGCACCGCGGTCGTCGGGAGGCGAATCGTCCACTTCGACGAGGTGGGATCGACCAACGAAGAGGCCAAATCGCTGGCGGTCGGGGGAGCGGAGGACGGCACCGCAGTGGTCGCTGAGGTTCAAACAGGCGGCCGAGGCCGGTTGGGCCGTGGTTGGTTTTCGCCGAAAGGGGGCATCTGGCTTTCCCTTGTTTTGCGTCCGCGCATCGCCCCCGCCGATGCGCCCAAAATCATGATGCTGGCGGCCTCGTCGGTGGTCGTCGCGCTCCGCGCCATCGGGCTTCCGGCGGAAATAAAATGGCCCAACGACATCGTCGTTCGCGGTAAGAAGATCGCCGGGATCCTCACGGAGGTCGCGGGTCAACCCGAAGTGGTCGACCACCTCGTGGTCGGCATCGGCGTAAACGTCAATATCAGGCGAGAAGATTTTCCGAGGGATCTTCTCCTTTCAGCCACGTCCGCTTTCCTCGAGGTCGGGAAAACCGTGGACAGGATTTCGCTGGCCAGATACTTGCTCGAGGAGATCGACTCGAGATACCGCGCGTTTAACGAGGGGCGCGCGGATGACATCCTCCGCGAGTGGAGGAGCGCCTGCTCGACCATCGGCAAGCGCGTTGGGCTCAAGACCGGATTCGGCGCCGTCAGAGGGCTGGCGGTTGACGTGGACGAGCGCGGGTCGCTCATTCTCGAGGCGGAGGATGGGTCGCGTCGCGCATTCGCCGCGGGCGAAGTGACGATAATCAAGGAATGAAGCGAACTGAAAAGGCCATCGGGATAAAAACCGCCGCAGATAAGACCGCTTGCGGCTCGCGGGCAAGGCGAATTAGAGTCAGGCCGCATCACTTTCTTTGCATCCGCGGGTTCGAGGGCAGGGGCTACAGCAAGGAGTTCGTCGAGAACTTCGAGCGCATTTCGAGGTCGCTGAGCGAGCCCGGGCTTGAAATCGAGGTGGTCGAAGGCGCTGACGATATTTGCGCAGCTTGCCCTCATCTCTCGGGTGACCGATGCCTTAAAGGTGAGGAAAAAGCTTCTCGGATCGACGAGCGCGCGCTGAGGAGGCTCGGCCTCAGTTTGGGCATCGCGACGTATCCCGAGATCGATAAAGCGCTCGGGACGGTGGGGCCGGACGATATCCTCGATATCTGCAGCGATTGCGATTGGCTGGAAATGGGCTATTGCGCGAAGGCATTCGACAAATCCTGAGGATGAGGGCGCGCTAAAACAGGAAGCACTCTTTCCAGCTTCGCTCGAGAAAGTCCCTGTAGGTGGTGAGCCTGAGGCCGTTTCGGGCCCTCTTGCCCGCGAGGATCGCGCACGCGAACTCGAGCTTTCCGCTTTCCATCAACTCGGAAAGGCGAAAGCTGTGGGTCGCGAAGGATCCGCGAACCGCGACCGCTTCGAGCGTTTCGGAGAAATCTTTCTCGAACGATCTAGTTCTCGCCGGAAGACCCTTTCGCCTTTGCGGCGAGCGCCAATTCGAAAAAGGAGCGTTGGGGCTCAGCGCCGATGGGCTCAGGGGTATCTCGAGTATCCCGCCGCTTTCCGGGTAGGGCAGCCCCCACGCTCTGGTGTCGATCGCGCTCAAAGAGGACGAGTAGAGGTAACCCAGTTTGCGAAGAGCGGCGTAAATTTCAGCGCTCGGCCGGCGGGGTTCGGGCATTCGGAATCCGATCATTCGGTAGCCGGTGGCCAGTTCGCACGCCCGGTGGCAGCTTTCGATCTCCTCGAGGCGAAGGGTTTTGCCGTTGAGTGCGGGGTCTTGGTCGCGGACCGCGAAAGCTCGGTTGATCATCTCGTGGCCTTCGTCCACGGCGCGCTTGAAAAGTTGGTGATGGCGCTCTATCAGTTCTCCGCTGCAGCAGAAGCCGGCCGGTATGCGATATCTCGCCAGAACATCTAGCGCGTTCGAAAGGGCCTCTACCTCGAGCGGACTATCGATTTCGAAAGTCAAGACGTAAGCGGGTTCGCCTATGAACCAGCTCGCCTGCGAGCGCTGGGCGGTCTGCGACCACTTGAAGTAAGCCCTGGGGAAGAGGCGTGCGGCTATGCGGCGCAAAGTTCTCTTTATCGCCTCGCCATATGGGCTTTGTTGCGGGATCGTATCGAGCATATTCGGTCCTCTAAGAAAACTTCGCGCCGGCGCAAGGTTGAAGAAAGATCGCCCTGCGCTTCAAATGGCCGCATTTTGTTCTTACCCAAAGGGAGCAAGTTTAAACGAGAATGGTACATCGCAGATGCATAACAGCTTTTGCGGTTGGTGTGTAGACACGTTTTGTGCCTAGTTGCCGGACAAGCGCTGGGGACGGGCTGCGCGTTTTATGCCGTTGTTCGGGGTGTTTTTCGAGCGTTTGCGTTTGCGGATGCGCGGGCGATCCACCGCCGTTTCGGTCCGTTCGGGGAACGGACCCTACAAATCGCATCGTGTGGTTTTCGGTTTATCGGGCATTTGTGCTGGTTATTGCGTCCGCGGACGATCGATCGATAATGGTCCGTTCGGGGAACGGACCCTACGATTAACGTGGGCGTTCGCCGGACGGATGACCGCATCGATGACGCGCAAACGCCGTCATTCCCCGTAGGGCCCGATCGGAAGATCGGGCCGTTCGCGCATGCGTCATCAAAACGTCGTTTGGGGCGCGGACGGGGTGCGTCATCCGGTTACCAATTGCACGTTTTGCCAGCGTGGATGCGCGCGGCCGGTGCGACGTCCGTTCGGTCCGTTCGGTGAACTTCGGGCGCGGGTTTATAATACTCCTATGCGTCGAATCAAAATGACCCTCGAGTATTTGGGGACCAGGTACAGCGGCTGGCAGAAGCAGCCGCACGCGCCGTCAGTTCAAGGCGAACTGGAGTCGGCGCTCTCGACGCTCCTCCGCGAGGATATCGAGGTTTTGGGCGCGGGGAGGACCGACGCCGGTGTTCACGCCTTCAGGCAGGTGGCCTCGTTTGCCACCTCGGCGGATGTCGATCTCGGTAAGATGCGATGGTCGCTGAACGCCATTCTTCCGGACGACATAGTGGTCAAGAAGCTGGAGGAAGTCCCTTACGAGTTCGATGCCAGGCGGGACGCCGCGTGGAGGGAGTACCACTACTACGTTCTCAATCGCCCGTATCCGTCGGCGTTTTTTTCCGGGCTTACCCTTCATGTGGCGCGGCCGCTGGACGTCATCTCGATGGATGCCGCCGTAAAGCGCTTGGTAGGCAAGCACGACTTCGCCGCTTTTTGTCAAACATCGGAAGTCGAGGGTTCGACGATTCGCGAAGTTCTCGAGGCCGCGGTCGAGAGGGATGAGAAAATCGTGTGGGCGGGCGAACCCCTGGAGGGTCTGGTAACGATAAGGATTCGCGCCCAAGCCTTCCTGTACAACATGATGCGGATTATCGCCGGAACGCTTCTAGACGTGGGGAGCGGAAAGCTTTCGCGGGATGATATGGCGGCGATTCTCGATTCGAGGGACAGAACAAAAGCCGGCAGAACGGCTCCTCCGCATGCGCTGACGCTGGTGGAGGTCGTCTACCGAAGCTAAGCAAGCGGTTTATCATTTCTTGACAGTCAAAAACGCCAGTTTTAGCATAGAGTTTAGCACTCTATATATATGAGTGCTAGGATGCCGATATGGTGCTGGATGAGCGAAAGAAGCAAATATTATATGCGGCCGTACAGGAATACATCCTCACGGCGGAGCCGGTGAGTTCGGCCAAGCTCGTCGCGAAGTACCGCTTGAACGTGAGCCCGGCTACCGTGAGGAACGAACTCGCCGCGCTCGAAGATATGGGGTTCCTGTATCAGCCCCACACTTCGGCCGGCCGCATGCCCACGGACGCGGGTTATCGCTACTACGTGGACAGCCTGGTTAGCCGCGCTTCGCTTTCCGAAAGCGAGATGAGGGCGATAGACCTCCTCTTTTCGGCGTTGAGCAGGGAGATGGAGGGCCTCATGCGGGAAACCTCCCTTTTGCTGTCGAAAATCACGAGGTACGTCGCGGTCGTCTTGGCTCCCGCCATCAAGAAAAGCGCTATAAAGCACCTGGACCTCATTTTTCTTTCCAGTCACACGGTCCTCATGGTGATCATCACGGAGACCGGCTTGGTCGCAAAGAAGACCATCATGGTCGGCGCATCGACGTCGGAGGTTCAGCTCAGGGAAGTTGAGGGCATCTTGGATACCTGGATCAAAGGCCTCACGATAGAGCAGATCAAGGAAAGGCGCAAGTCCCTGACGGCCGTCTTTCCTCAGAACGAAAGCCTCATCGATTCGATCCTGGATGAAGTCATCGCGTGCCTCGAGAACGAGGAAAGGGAGCAGGTTTTCCTCGAAGGCACCTCAAACATCCTTAACCTTCCGGAATTCGAGGATTTCCACAAGGTTCAGGCTCTTTTGGAGACGCTGGAACACGGCTATTCCCTTCTCAACTGGCTTCAGGAGTCGCTCTCGGGCAAGGGGGTGGTCGTCCGGATCGGGTCCGAGAACGAAGTTCCGAGCGCCAAGGAATACAGCTTGGTCGCATCGTCTTACGGCATCGATGGGGACAACCTCGGAACCGTGGGTATAATCGGTCCTACGAGGATGGATTACGCGAGGGCCATGGCGGCCGTCGAATACATCGCCGATAACCTAAGCAAGGCTCTGGGGAAGTTGCGATCTTAAGAATGCCCACCCCGGAATTGCGCTGAAAGAAGGAGAAGCATGGCCGGCAAGGACTACTACGAAATCCTCGGTGTCCCGCGCGACGCGTCCGAACAAGAAATTAAAAAAGCTTATAGGAGATTGGCTCGAAAATACCACCCGGACGTCAATCAGGGAGACAAAGAAACCGAGGAAAAGTTCAAGGAAATAAACGAAGCTTACGAGGTGCTGAGCGATCCCGATAAGCGGCGCCGGTACGATATGTTGGGGGATACTCGATCCGGCGGCTTCGGCGATTTCGGCGGCTTCGGCGATTTCGAATCTCCTTTTGAGGACCTCTTCGGGATGTTCTTCGGAGACTGGAGGAGTTCCAGGCGGACAACGGCGGAGCGAGGATCAGATCTCAGCCTTGAGTTGAGCTTGAGCTTTCAAGAGGCCGTGTTCGGTGCGAAGAAGGAAGTGGAGATAGCCCGCCTGGCGACCTGCCCCGACTGCATGGGCGCGGGAGCGGAGCCGGGGACGAGCCCCGAAGTGTGTTCCGAATGCGGAGGAACCGGTCAGATCCGCACGGCGAGACAGACCTTCTTGGGAAGCTTCGTGACCGCCACGACCTGCCACCGGTGCCGCGGCACCGGCAGGATAATCGCCAGGCCCTGTTCTTCTTGTCGAGGTCAGGGGAGAAGGCCGGTTTCGGAAAGGATTTCCATCGACGTGCCGGCCGGGGTATCCGACGGCGTTCAGTTGAAGATCGCGGGCAAAGGCGAGTCGGGCCTTCGGGGAGGCCCGCCTGGAGATCTGTACGTGGTGTTGAAGGTAATTCCGCACCGCATATTCGAAAGGCGGGGCAACGACTTGTACTGCCGCTTTCCGATCACCTTTCCTCAGGCGGCTTTGGGTGCGCGCGTCCAGGTGCCGACTCTGGACGGAGGATTCGTCGAACTGGCCATCCCCGCGGGCACTCAAACCGGTACCGTTTTCAAGATAAGGGATAAAGGCGTGCCTTATCTTTACGGATCGAGGCGGGGCGATCTGCTGGTGGAAGTGGTCGTGGAGGTTCCGGAAAAGTTGACCGCTCGCCAAAAGAAGCTGCTGGAAGAGCTAGCCGCCGAGTTCGGCGAACCGATGGCTACGCCCGAAGAGGTGAACAAGGGCGGCGAGAAAAAGAAGGGCTTTTTCGGACGGATCATGGGCGATTGATATGCTTGTTAAGATTTCCGCCGCCGTCGGAACCCAGGCCGAAGAGGCCATCGCCCAGTCGCTTCTCATCGAAAGCCCGGGCGGGATAGCCATAGAGGAGATACCGGGAGCCATTCTGGTTAGCGCCTTCGTTCCCGTCGAACGTGTTGAACGCGTGCGCAAAATGCTGGAAAGCAAGATTTCCGAGCTGCGCAGCTTTGGGCTCGATGTCGGTCCGGGACTCGTTTCGGTCGAAGCGGTCGATGAGAGGGAATGGGCGATCGCTTATCGAGAGAGCTTCCACACCGTCAAGATCGGGCGGATAATCGTTCGCCCTTCTTGGGAAATTTACCGACCCGCTCCGGACGAGATCGTCATCGAGCTCGATCCCGGACTGGCCTTCGGAACCGGAAGCCACCCGACCACGAAAGGCTGTCTCATGGCCCTTCAAAAGCACGTGAAACGCGGTTGGATCGCCGTCGACATAGGCACCGGCTCGGGAATCCTGGCCATAGCGGCCGCCAAGTTGGGGGCCTCCCGCGTCATCGCGCTCGATGTCGACCCGGTGGCCGTTGAGGTCGCTCGGCGTAACGCGAGGGCGAACGGCGTCGAAGGCGTTTTGGAGGTCATCGAGGGAGATGTCGAGGCGATCAAGGGCAGGCCGATCGATTTGGCGGTGGCCAATCTGACCGCGCCGGACATCTCCGGGATCGTGCCGGTCCTCGCCGAGGACTTACGCGGGCTGAAAGTAGCGATATTCTCAGGTATTTTAAAGGCGCAAGCGGCGGGAATAGAGAAGACCGTCTCGAAATGCGGCTTTGCGATCGAGGATGAACTGATGGAGGATGATTGGGTCACGGTGGTGGGTAGGCGTGCCTAGGCGCTTTTTCCTGCCGCCGGGCTCTGTGAGGGAAGGAGTCGTGACGATCACCGGCTCCGATGCTCACCACATTCGGAGGGTTCTGCGTCTCTCTCCGGGCGACGTAATCGAGGTGATAGACGGCAAAGATGGCGCTTTTCTGGTGAAACTCACCTCCTTCGAGGCGGACGAGGTCTGCGGCGTCGTCGAGCGGAGGTTAGAGAGCAAAGCGCCGGAGACGACGCTATCGCTGTTTCAGGGCGTGCCCAAAGGAAGAAAGATGGACTCTCTGGTGAGGGGAGCCGTGGAGGCCGGTGCCGACTCGATAGTGCCGGTGCTGATGGCGCGATCGGTGCCGGAGATTCGCGGAGAAAGGGCCGGAAAGAGGGCTGATCGCTGGCGGAGGATCGCGGCCGAAGCGGCGAAGCAGGCTCGAAGGGAACGCCCGGTACCGGTCAGCGTTCCCGTATCTTTCCGCGAAGCCCTGGACATGCTAAAGGAATACGACGTCGTTCTCGTCTTTTGGGAAGGCGAAAGGGAGAGGCTCCCGTCCGACGCGCTGAAGCCGGGCGCGGGCTCGGTGGGCGCGGTCGTCGGACCGGAAGGGGGATTGGCGGAGGAAGAACTCAGAGCCCTTGAGGAAATCGGGGGCATCCCTGTCACCATGGGAGAATCGATACTCCGAGCTGAAACGGCCGGGGTGGTGGCTTGCGCGATAATCCGCTACGAACTGATCCGCCTGCGGCGCGGACGCTAGCAAGCGCTTTGGCCTTGGATCTGCCGTCGGGGGCTTTGCGCCGCTAGGCCGTTTCGAAAAATCGCTCCAGGTTGGTGATTTTCAAAAGCTCCCTGACCAGCTGATTCGTTTTCAAGAGAACGCGGCCGTGCCGCTTTTCCATCTCTTTCGACGCGAAAAGCAGCATTCCCAGGCCCGAGCTGTCTATAAGATTCAGGCCCGTCAGATCGAATACGAGCACCTCCAGGCCGGGAACCGCGAAGACTTTCTCCAGGGCGGTCCTCAACTCGCCGCTGGTGTGAAAATCCAGCTCTCCGGCAAGGGAGATCGTCGCTTTGCGCTCCGAGCGAGCCCTTTCGATTTTGAGAGCCACGTCGTTCCTCCTGAAGTTCCGTATACCCGTTTCGATTCGCCGCGATCGAACTTATAGTAAGCGCTTTCGCGTTTTTTCGCCATCCCGACGCCGCTCGCGATGCCGATCGTTTTGGGCTCTTCCAGAAAAGCGCAATTGCGATGTGAGGGAAGGATCATCCCCGAAGGGGTCGGCGCGGGAGATCACGCGTAGCCCAGGACCGTCGCGGCGAGAAACGCCAGGGTGACGGAGATCATGAAAAGGATCGTGACCCAGGCCGTAGCGTTGAAGATGGGGCCGTTCACGTGATCGCCCATTATCTCGGGGTCGTTCGCGATCTTCATCACGAATACGAGTATTATCGGCATCAGGATGCCCTGGAGGAATGACGTGAGGTAAAGTATCTGCATCAGCGGGGCGCCGGGAATCAGAACGAGAAGCGCTCCCATCGCGATGAAGAAGGTGTAAATGAAGTAGAACTGGGGAGCGCCGCCGAACTTATGATCGATGCCGGCCTCCCAACCGAACGCCTCGCACGTCGAGTAGGCGCTCGAAAGCGGCAGGATAGAAGCTCCGAGGAGGGATGCATTGACGAGCCCAAACGCGAAGAGAGCGGAGGCGAAGTTGCCCGCGAGCGGCCTGAGGGCAAGCGCCGCATCTTTCGCATCGTTGATCGAGCCCCCCACCCTCCAGATGGTAGCCGCGCAGGCGATTATTATGAAATACGCTATGAAATCGGTCATAAACGATCCGAGAAAAACGTCGGCTCTGGTGAAGCTCAGGTCTCGTATGCTCGCTTTCTTATCGACCACGTAGCTTTGAATGAAAAACTGCCCCCAGGGGGTAATCGTGGTGCCGACCGTCGCTATAAACGCGACCATGAAATCCTTGCTAAACTTGAAGCTCGGTACGACCGAGCCCCTGATCGCCAAGTTCCAATCGGGATTGGCCAGAACTCCCGAGATCACGTACACGATGTACAGCAAAGCCGAGGCGAGAAAGACCTTGCGTATCTTTTCGTACCCTCCGTAAAGCACTATGGAAAATACGAGCGCGGCCGAGATGGGAACGGCTATGTACTTCGATATGCCAAAAACCTCCATCGCCAGGGCGATTCCGGCGAATTCCGAGACGGTGACCCCTAGGTTCGCAACGAGCATCGTGAGAATCGCGAAGGTGGTCAGCCGAAGGCCGAACTTTTCGCGGATAAGTCCCGACAGCCCTTGGCCGGTGACGAGGCCAATCCGAGCACCGATCTCCTGGGTGACGGCGAGGCTCACGGTGATCAGGATGAGTATCCAGAGCAGAGAATATCCGGTTTTTGCCCCAACGATCGAGTACGTCGCGATTCCCTGGGCGTCGTTATCAGCGGCGGCCGTTATTATCCCTGGACCCACCAAGGCGAAGAAAAGGGCGAGCTTGCTCTTGTTTGCGGTCAAACCGGTTTTGAGCCTTTCAAGGCGCGCCGCCACGGAAAATCACCCCTCTCTTGAAATTGCATCGACGCTAAGGCGTTTTGAAGGCGCCTGAATCGCCGTCGAGCTCTCACCGCGCGAATTCTGAAGGAAAAGCTCGCGATCCTACGCGAAGATCCTCGGAAAGCGCCGTTTCCAAGCGGTCGGGACGACGACGTCGATCGCATCGTCCACGGTGACTATGCCGTGCAGGACGTTTTCTTCGTCGACGACGGGCACCGCCAAGAGGTTGTATTTGGCGACCAATCTGGCCACTTCCTCCTGCTCGGTGGATAGCTCGACTTTTATGGGATCGGTCTTCATGAACGCGGCGATTTTGTCATCCGGGTTCGCTTTGATTAGGTCTCTCATCGAGCAGACGCCGAGCAGATGCCGCTCTTTGTCGACGACGTAAAGGTAGTAAATGGCTTCGACGTCTGCGGCCTCTTTCCTCAGGAGTTCGAGGGTTTCCGCGGCGGTGTAGCCCACGGGAACCGCTATGTACTCCGTGGTCATGATGCCTCCCGCGGACGTCTCCGGGTGAGCGAGCAGCTTTCTCAGTTCGTCGGCCTCTTTCTTGTCCATCAGGGCCAGGAGCTCCTCGGCCTTTTCGCGGGGCAAATCGGCCAGGAGGTCGGCCGCGTCATCCGGCGCCATCTCCTCGAGGATGTCGGAGGCCCTCTCGCTCTCCATGTCGGAGAGCACCGAGACCTGGTGCTCCGGGTCCATCTCTTCGATCGTATCGGCGGCTACCTCGTCATCAAGCGATTCTATCACGGCCGCCCTCTGCCTGGGCGACAGGCTGTTGGCTATTTGAGCCAAATCCGCCGGATGCAAGAGGGCCAGGCGATCGTGAGAGACGGTGAGTTTCAAATTCGGATCGGCCCTTCCGAGGATATCCACGTTCTCCCAATCGATGAATTTGGGCGGCTTGCGGCTGAAGAGATCGACGAGAAAACCGAGGCCGAGGCGGCGCAGCGTGGCCTGCCCGGAAATGTCCACGGCCACGACGCGAATCTTATCACCGATCCTGGCGAGCTTTAAATCGGCAACTCGGATGAGCTTTTTCCCCTCTGTGTCGACGATTTGCTTGTCGAGGATGTCTTTAATCAGAAGGACTTCGTCGTCCCGCTGCACGAATTTCCCCATTTCGTTCAAGGGGACGGCGAGGATCACCTCGGACTCTTCGAAGCTGCGGATGGCATCCCACGGAACGAAGATCGGCTCTTTGCGGGGCGTTTTGACTACGACGGCAGTGACGTACGGATATTTCGGCCCGAGCTTTACTACCAGGTCTTTAACGAATCCGACGATCTGTCCGCTCAAGTCGAATACCGGCTGGCGCTGCAGTCTGCTGGCGAAGAGCATCTCCGTTCACCTCCAAAACAAAAGCCTTCCAGAGGAAGGCTCCAGGCGCAAAACTGTCCGTCCGCGGCCTTCCCCTGTCTGAAATGACGCCACTTCAATTTGCGATGGCATTTCGCTTTTGCTCGCGGGAGGAAGGCCGACGGTATGCGATGCTCACCAGCTACTACCGCAGATAAAACCGGCCTCCTCCGCAGCCTCTATGAACTTCGTCCAAGCTTGCTAAGTTGGCTTTCATAGCAACCACGTAATTATATGCGCATCGGCCGGGCTGCTGCAACCCTTCGCAGGGGGTTTGAAAGCGTTTATCGCGCGGTGATTCGGCGGGCGCGCGATCGCGTTAGCGGACGCCCGATCGGCCCGTCGACGATTCGGTACGTTCGGGGAACGGACCCTACGAATCACATCGTGCGGTTGTCGGTTGATCGGACATTCGCGGCGATATTGCGCCCGATGACAGTTGAACGGCAACGGTACGTTCGGGGAACGGACCCTACTTTTGAAGATCGCGCCGATCTGGCATAGAATGTGCATTGTGTGAACGACGTTTTTATTCAGGGGGATGTTCTTTTGTCCGGCAAGTACACTTTCGCCCTTCACACGTTGGGTTGCAAGGTAAATCAATACGAAGGCGATGAAATCGCCCGCCGTTTGGCTCGCATGGGTTTGAGGCGGGTCGATTTCGAGGATATCGCCGATGTTTACGTGATCAACGGCTGCACGGTCACGGGCGCGGCGGATCACAAGGCGAGGCAGCTGATCCGAAGGGCTTCCCGCCGAAATCCGTCCGCCGTGATCGCGGTTACGGGCTGCTACGCTGAGGCCTCCGCTTCCGATGCCGAGCGCTTGCTCGATGGATCGGCGATCATCGTCGGGAACTCCGAAAAAAGGTTTCTTCCCAACAGGATAGCCGATGAACTCGGTATTTCAGGCGAAGAACAGGTCGGCGAGGCGATCTCGGAGAACCACCGCGATCCGAGCTCCGCCGAAGGGGCTCTTGGTTCGGATAGGCACGCGAGGCCTTTCGTCAAGGTTCAAGATGGCTGCAATAGCTTCTGTTCTTATTGCATCGTTCCTCACGTCCGAGGGAGGTTATCCAGCAAACCGCTTGAAGAGGTGGTAAGCGAAGTGGCATCTTTGGCCGCCGAGGGCGTCTCCGAGGTCGTTCTCACCGGAATTCACCTGGGACACTACGGTTTGGACCTGAAGCCGCGCCGCTGCTTGGATGACCTGTTGCTCGCCCTCTCGGAGATCGGCGGCCCCCGGATCAGGCTGAGTTCGATAGAGGTAAGAGAGGTGACGCCGCGCATCATCGAGCTCATGGCGACCGCGGGCGCCCTTTGTCGCCATCTCCACATACCGCTCCAGAGCGGAAGCGATCGCGTCTTGAAGATGATGAACCGCCGCTATGCGGCGGAAGAGTTCGTGCGCACCTGCGAGATGATCCGGCAGGCGGTTCCGGACGTCGCGATAACGACGGACGCGATGGTGGGCTTCCCCGGCGAGACCGAGGAGGATTTTCGGCAAACCCTTCAGGTCATCGAGGAGGTCGGTTTTTCGAAGGTTCACGCCTTTCGGTTTTCGCCGAGGCCGGGAACCCCGGCTTCGGTGATGCGGGGCCAAATCGAGGCTAGCGTCAAAGAGGAGCGCCTTCTGAGGTTGATTTCGCTCGCCGACGAGATGTCTTCAAAATACGCCGCTCGGTTCATCGGGAAAGAGCTCGACGTCGTGGCGGAGGAGGAGAAGGCGGGCGAGTGGTTCGGAACGAGCGATAACTACCTCCGCGTGAAATTCTGCGGACCGCCCGGCATCGGGGGCGGCAGGGTCAAGGTTGAGGCGGTCGGGAGTTCGGGCGCGATGGTTTATGGTAAATTAATGGACGAAGGATAGGCGTCGATTGAAAGGAGCTGCCTTGGAAACCGAGTGCTTGTTCTGCGGGATAATCGCGGGTAACGTACCGTCGGATATCGTTTACGAAGACGCCGACGTCGTCGCGTTCAAAGATATCAATCCGCAAGCACCGGTTCACGTCCTGGTGATCCCCAGAAAGCACATCGGGGCGATAGCCGAGCTCTCCGAAGGAGATGCGGAGCTGGTCGGAAAATTGGTCTTGGCGGCGAGAAAGATCGCCGCTTCGCTCGGGCTTTCCGAGGGGTATCGACTCGTGTTCAACAACGGCCCCGCCGCGGGACAGCTCGTATACCACATCCACTTGCACCTTCTCGGAGGGCGGAAATTCGCGTGGCCTCCGGGCTAAGTTTTTCGGCGATCCCTGCGTGTTCTGGGCGCCAAGGGTGACGAAGTTTTTCGGGCCGCGCTGGTCAAATGCGCGATGCAAAAGGGGAGACAATGGGGCTCAAAGATGAACTTGCGAGCGACATGAAAAGCGCCATGCGTTCCGGTGACAAGCTAAGGCTCTCGACGATCAGGTTGCTTCTCTCCGAATTTAAAAACGCCGAGATAGCGAAGGGCGTAGAGCTCTCGGACGAAGAGGCGGTGGAAATCGTCCAGCGGCAAATCAAAAAGCGCCGCGAGGCCATTTCGCAGTACAGGAAAGGCGGCAGGGAAGATCTCGCCGAGAAGGAGGAGGCCGAGGCGGACATACTCGAGCGCTACCTTCCTGAGCAGTTGACCGACGAAGAAATCATTTCTGCGATCGAGGAGGCGATATCCCAAACCGGCGCCGCTTCTAAAAAGGAAATGGGCAAGGTCATGGGCGCCGTGATGTCCAAAATCAAAGGAAGGGCGGACGGCGCGAGGGTGAGCCGCTTGGTTTCCCAATTGCTCGCGGATTGAATCGGCTTAGTCCGCACAAGGGCACAGATCGCGAAATGCGCATAGCGAGCGTCTCGTTGATGACCCGCCGCATTGGCGCAGGTCGAACCGGCGCAAGAACGGTGTTCCCCGGGTTCCGCTTCAGCCGGCTCGATTCCGTTGTGATATAATTCGGCCAAAAGGAGTTGAGGTCGCAATTTGACCGCGGAAAAGCAAGTTAAGGTGGTTGTCCCGCGGGATTTTTCCATGGTCGAGGTTCTCGGATATCGGGACAACCTTCTCAACCTCATAGAAAGCAAATTCAGAAGCGATATACTGGTGCGAGGGAACGAGATAACCATAAAGGGAGAACCAGAAGAAGTCGACGCCCTGAACTCCCTCTTCCAAGAGATTTTGAACGTGATCTCCGCGGGAAAGTCACTGAACGTCCAACTGGTAAACCACATGATTGACGTCGTACTCGACGGCGGCGATATCTCGCCGTCCAAGATTTTCAGCGACACCATATTGATGCACCGCGGAAAGCCGATCGGGCCGAGGACCGTCGGTCAGAAGCGGTACGTCGATGCCATCCGAAAGCACACGGTGACGTTCGCCATCGGACCCGCGGGAACGGGCAAGACTTATCTGGCAATGGCGATGGCGGTCCGCGCGCTAAAGGATAAAGAGGTCGGCCGCATAATCCTAACCAGGCCCGCGGTGGAGGCGGGAGAGAAGCTGGGCTTCCTACCCGGCACCCTTCAAGAAAAGGTCGATCCATACTTGAGGCCGCTTTTCGATGCCCTCTACGATATGATGGAGGCCGAGCAGCTGCAACAGCTTCTGGAGAGGGGAACGATAGAGGTGGCGCCCCTCGCGTACATGAGGGGTCGCACTCTGAACGATTCGTTCATCATCTTGGACGAAGCCCAAAACACGTCTCCCGAGCAGCTAAAGATGTTCTTAACCAGGCTCGGGTTCGGGTCTAAAATGGTGGTAACTGGAGATGTTACGCAGATAGACCTGCCGAACGGGCAGTCTTCGGGCCTTCTCGTCATAGAGGGGATATTGAAGGGCATTGGCGGCATCGCTTTTGAACAGCTGCACGCGCGCGACGTGGTTCGCCACAGCCTCGTCCAGTCGATAGTGGAAGCGTACAAGCGCCACGAGGAGAGATCGGCGGAGAACGGTTAAATGTCGAAGAACCTGGGTCTCGAGGTGATCAAGGAGATCAAGGTGGAGCCGGTCTGGCGCGATTGGCGGTGGCGTCGTTGGGCGTTCGCCGCGCTCGTGTACGCCGCGCTCACGGCGATCCTCGCCGTCGAATTCCTGCCGGACAGGGTTTCCGGCATCCAGGTGGGAAAGCCAAGTCCCAAAACGGTAAAGGCCGTTCGGGACGTCGAGGTCGTGGACGAACAGGCTACGGCACAGCGCCGAGCCGAGGCCGAAAAGAGCGTTGGAAACGTCTACAAGCGCGATCTCGCCGCGGAATCTCGGTCCATCGAGGGAGTCCGTCGCTTCTTCTCGACGATGATTCGCCTGAAGAGCGACCGATCCCTCAGCCGGGATGAGAAATATGAAGAGGCCAACAGGGAAACCGCCGCTTTCAGCGCCTCTATCTCTCGCCAGAGCATCGATAAGATGCTGGGAATGTCCGTCGACCAACTGGTCAAAGCGCAAGAGCTCACCGTCGCTTCTCTCCAAAATTTTTACACCGAGCAAGTTGCCGGAGACGACATCGTTTTCAGAAGGGAATTGCTGCTCAAGAACGTTTTCGCCGCGGGCGCCGATCCCGTCGTCGCTCAGGCCGCAGCTGATGTCGGATCGGCGTACCTTGTTTCGAATTACGAACTCGATCGGGCGAAGACGGAGCAGATTAAAAAAGATGCGGCGGCCAGCATCAAGCCCGTCGTAGTGCGCAAGCAAAAGGGCGAGGAGGTCGTCGGAGAGGGTAAAATAGTGAGCGAAACGCAAGTTAAGCTGCTTCGGGAAATGGGACTCATCGGGAGGGGCATCGATTTCCCGAGGTTGGCCGGCTACTCGCTGATATCGCTCGCTATCATGATCGCGTTCGCGGTATATCTCCACAATTTCCAGCGGAAGATCTACGAGAACGGGCGCCTGCTTTTGGTCCTCGCCCTCATCATCGTCGGCACCGTCGCGATAGCGAAAGTCGCGATCTCTTTTTCGGCGCTTTACCTCGTTCCCGTCATGGCCGCCGGGATGCTGACGACCCTTCTGTTCAACGTCGAACTGGCGATCGGGGTGATCATCGTCACCTCGCTATATTCTGGGCTCATGGCGGCCCAGGATTTCAGATTCACGCTGATCTGGCTTCTAGGCGGGCTTTTCGCGATGTATTCCGTTTGGCACATCAAACAGCGCACGGACCTGGCGCGGGCGGGGGCTTGGGTGGCCCTCGTCACCGGCGCGCTCGGGGCCGCGACTTCGTTCGTTTCGTCTTCCCCGTCCATCGACGAACTGGCCAAGAATTTGGCCTGGGGACTGGCCGGAGGGTTATCCGCATCGGTTCTCACGATAGGTCTCCTTCCGTTTCTCGAAAAAGTTTTCGGCATAACGACCGATATCAGGCTGGTTGAGCTTTCTTATGCCAACCAACCGCTGTTGAAGGAGCTCATGATGAAGGCGCCCGGCACGTACAATCACTCCGTCATGACGGGCAACCTTGCCGAATCGGCCGCTGAGCAAGTCGGCGCCAATCCCCTCCTGGCTAGGGTAGGCGCTTACTATCACGATATCGGCAAGATAAAAAGGCCGCTTTTCTTCGTGGAGAATCAGATAGGCGGAGAAAACCCGCACGATCACACGAATCCCAATCTATCGTGTCTGATCATAACCAACCACGTGAAAGAGGGGATCGAGCTGGCGGAGAAGCACGGCCTTCCAAAGGAGATCGTCGATATAATAAGGGAGCACCACGGCACGAGCGTGTTGTCGTACTTCTATCATCGGGCTAAAGAAAACCTGATAAAGGAGCAAGTGTGCGAATCCGACTTCAGGTACTCCGGTTCGAAACCGAGGACCCGCGAGGCGGCTCTGGTGATGCTGGCTGATTCCATAGAGGCGGCCGCGCGGGCGATCGCAAAGCCGACTCCGAACAGACTGGAGCAGCTGATCAAGCGGGTCGTTCAGCAGAAGTTGGACGACGGCCAGCTCTCCGAAAGCGATCTCACTTTGAAGGATTTGGACAAAATAGTGAGGAGTTTTACGCAGGTGCTGATCTCCATCTACCACACCAGGATCGAGTATCCCCTGTCAGCTCTCCCGACCAGGAGCGCAAATGGCGGTTCTTTTAAGTAACGAGCAGGATATACCGGTAGATGAGGAGCTCGTCCGCCGCATAGCTGAGCACGCTCTGGAATCCGAAGGAGTGCCGCCAGAGGTCGAGCTTTCGGTTGCCCTGGTCGGTGCGGAGGAAATCCAGCGCCTCAACGAGGCGTACCGGGGGATTCCGGAACCGACAGACGTTCTTTCTTTTCCCATGGACGAGGGGCTCATCAGCAGAGACGGTCAGCCCCGACTGCTCGGAGACGTCGTGCTTTCGCCGGAGGTTGCGCGAGATAGGGCGGCGGCTGCGGGCTATCCATTTCAGGCTTACATGGGCCTTTTGCTGGTGCATGGCGTTCTTCACCTCCTGGGTTACGACCATCTCACTACGGAAGAAGCGGACGAAATGGAGGCGAGGGAGAGGGAGCTGCTTCGGCCCTTTTTCGGCAGCGCCTTCGACGATTAGATGAAAGGTCGACCGCTCATCAAGAGCTTCAATTACGCCATTGACGGCGTGATCTACGTTCTCCGCACCCAGCGCAACATGCGAATACACATCGCCCTCGCCATCATCGCCCTAGCCCTCGGTCTCGTTTTCAACGTGGGGCGCCTCGAATTCATCATGCTTTTCTTCGCGATCTCCTTGGTCATCGCGGCCGAGCTTTTCAACACCGCAATCGAGGCCACCATCGACCTCACCACCGGCGCTTTTGATCCGCTGGCCCAGATCGCCAAAGACGTTTCGGCCGCGGGCGTGCTGATCGCGGCCCTTAATTCCCTGGTGGTGGCGTATTTCGTCTTTTTCCGCAGCCTCAATCCGATAACGCTGGCCGCGATCCAAAGGATAAGGGAGCAGCCACTTCACGTCACGGCGGTCGCGCTTCTCTTAGTGACGATCATCGTCGTCGCCGCGAAGGCGGCGATAGGGGGTCACGATTTCTTGAGGGGCGGCTGGCCGAGCGGTCATTCCGCCCTGGCCGGGGCGCTTTTTACGGCGATAGCGCTCATAAGCGGAGACGCGTTAATAGCCACCCTTGGCCTGATGATGGCAGTGCTCGTTCTTCACAGCAGGATAGAGGCGGGCATTCATACTTACTTGGAGATATTCTCCGGAATAGCGATCGGCATTCTAGTAACAATCGTAATATTTCAGTTATTTTTTAGATAGAGGAGGATTCTTTTCTTGCCTTACTGGATATACGCGCTTGGCATCGCCGTGTTGCTTTTGGCGTCGGCTTTCACCTCGGGAGCCGAGACCGCGTTGACCGCGATGAATCGCCTTAAGGCAAAGCGACTGCTGGAGAAGGGAATTCCAGGAGCTAAAGCCCTCAGCGATCTCCTGGAGCATCCCAGTCGCTTTCTGGCTACGCTCCTTTTTTTGAACAACGTCGTCAACGTCGCGATCGCTTCGATAGTGACCGTCTTGGTTGCAAAGCTCACGGGCAGATACGTGGCCGCGATCGCCACGGGCTTATCAGCCTTTATGGTGCTGGTTTTCGGCGAGATAACTCCGAAGACGTTCTCGGTGCAAAACGCGGAAAGGATCGCACTTTGGACGGCGCCGGTTATGAAAGCGCTGAATCGGCTTCTCCATCCCGTCGTGCAGGTTTTCGTTTGGATCGCGAATCTGTTCGTATTGATATCCGGCGGAAAAACGGTGAAGGAAGTTCCCTTCACCTCGGAGGAGGAGATAAAGGCCCTGGTGTCGATGGCGGAGGAAGAGGAAATCATCGAGGAAGACGAGAAGGAGCTGATCCACTCCATTTTCGAGTTCGGAGACACCGTGGTCCGGGAGATAATGGTCCCCAGGACGGAAATGGTCGCCATACGAGCGGACGAACCGATAGAGGAGCTGATGAACGTCTTCGTGCACGAAGGCCACTCCAGAGTGCCGGTCTTCGAGGAAAGCATCGACAACGTGGTGGGAATCGCTTACGCCCGCGACGTGCTCGTGCGGCTGGCCCAGGGAGATAAGGATATCGAGGTGAGGGATATCCTCCGTCCCGCTCACTTCGTTCCCGAATCCAAGAAGGTGAACGAGCTTCTCCGCGAGCTGCAGCGCAAGCATCAACACATGGCGATAGTCGTGGATGAATACGGAGGGACAGCGGGGCTCGTCACGATGGAGGATGTGCTCGAGGAGCTCGTCGGCGAGATTTTTGACGAGTACGATCTGGAAGAGATTCCGGTGGAGTGGATAGACGACGAAACGATAAGGGTCGATGCTCGCATGAGCGTGGATGAGGTGAATGAGCTTTTGGGCATAAACTTGGAGCACGAGGACATCGATACGATAGGCGGCTTCGTCGTGGGGCTGCTGGGACGGATACCGAACCCCGGCGATCAGGTGGATAAAGAAAATCTCTCCTTCCGAGTCGAGGAGATGGACGGCCGACGCATCGCGAAGATTCTGATCACGAAAAGGGCGGCGATAACGGCCGAATAGGGGGCGAATGGGGATGAGCGCGAGAAGTCAGTTGCTCCATCGCGCCGCCGGTGAGGGACCTTTGCCCAGGAGTTCGATCGGGGGCAGAGGAGGGCGCTGTGGAACATGAGCTTGCCGGTTTGATCGAGGCGGCGAAGCTGGCCAGAAAGCGCGCTTACGCTCCTTACTCCGGTTTCAGGGTGGGCGCCGCCGTTCTATGCCCGGACGGCGCCGTTTTCGACGGCGCGAACGTGGAAAACGCCGCTTTCGGCGAGTCGATCTGCGCAGAAAGGGTCGCCATTTGCAAAGCCGTTTCCGAGGGCCACAAGGATTTCAAGGCCATCGCCGTGGTCTGCGGCGGAGATGCCCCCTGCTATCCCTGCGGTAGCTGTCGGCAGGTGCTCGTGGAATTCAACCCGGAGATGGTGGTGATAATGGCGTCGGCGGATGGCTCTCGAGTTCTTGAGGCGAGGGCCTCTGAGCTGCTGCCGCGCGCTTTCATGCCGGAAAGGCTCGAGGCGGGCCGCCGACCCGAGGCGCCCGAAGTTCCCGGTCCCGGCCCTTGGCCTTAAGGGATAAGTCGTTTGAGGCACCCGCCGACCTCGGCGCGGGTTTTTTGTCCCGGATTTCGAGCTTCGGTTTAGGTCCCCGATGCCCCCGCCATCTGCCCTTTTGTCAGGAACTCGAGTTCTTGCTTCATCCGCGTGAATGCAACCAGCACTGGGGATCGTCGGCGAACGGATCGGGCTTTCCGTCCTTCGCCGATAAAGCGAAGGCCACCGCGCGGCAACCTCTGCATATGGCCCACCGCTCGCAGGCGCCGCACCTCCCCCGATAGCTGTCGCGAGTTCTGAGAGACCAAAGCACGGCGGAATCCGCCCAAAGCTCCCTGAATGGAGTTTTCAGAAGGTTCCCGATCTCGATCCCCAGTCGCCGGCATGCCATAGCCGCGCCGTCGGGAAGCACCGTCACGGCCGCGACGCCCGCGCTGCATCCGCCGACCGCGATATCGCCGGCCGGAGCGGGGACGTCGCCCACGTCTTCGAGCAGACCGACGAGCGGATCTCCGCATGCAATCTCGATATCGCGATCGGTTCTCCCCGCGAATTTCGAGTAGATTCGCCTGAGTTCCGAGGCGCTTAAGACGCTGTCGGCCAGCTCGGATCCGCTTCCGAGGGGCACCAACCTCGAAAAGGAGACGCGGGATGCTCCGCATTTCCTCCCCGCGTCTAAGATCTCATCGACCTCTTCGGCGTTGAGGCGGCTGAGCGTCGCATTCAACGAGACGAAGACGCGCCTCTCCGCCAAGCGGCGGGCCGCCTCCATCGCCGATTCGTAAGCGCCCGGTCCCCTGATCGAATCGTGGGTTCTTTCGCCCCCGTCCAAGCTTATCTGTACGAGGTCGACGCCGCCGTTCGCGAGCGCTTCGGCCGTCGAATCTCCGACGAGTGTCCCGTTGGTGAGGATGGACAGCGCGAAGTCGAGCTTTTTTGCGAAGTCGATCAGCTCGAAGATTTCAGGGCGCAAGAACGGCTCTCCGCCAGCTATCTGAAGTCGGAGCCTGAAATCCACCCCGCAATCGGTTCGCCAAGCACCGAGCGCGCGGTCGATATCGCGAAGGATATCGGCGATCCGCGATAGCGGAAGTTCGGGCTTTACCCGCTTTTGCCGATAGCAATGGCGACACGACAAGTTGCAGCGCTCAGTTAAGTGCAGCTGCACCAGGAATTCTTTCGGGGAGTCCGGTTGAACCAACCGGACCACTGGTTAGCTCCCTCATTTACGACAGAGCCCGATTTTTCCCGCGGCTTTGAGCGCGGAAAGAAGTCGGATTTCCTTCTCTTTCGTCTCTTTTTTCACCGCAATCACCCCAACTCCGGGTCGAGCATGATGTTCGAAATATACCCCGTCGAGGGGTCAAAAAATCGTTGCGGAATTGGCGGGATCTCGGCCATAATCGATCCGTCGGAGGGCCCTTTTTAGGCGGAACGATCGGCCGATTGGAGAGACGATGGATACGGCAGAGAACCTTCGAGAATTCGCCGGGGAAGTGGCGAGAGAGACCGGGAAGCTTCTCAAGAGCATCGAAAGGCGGGGCATCGCGGTCGGCTATAAAGGCGCGATCGATCTCGTAACCGAGGCGGATTTAAAGGCCGAGGAGTTCATAGTCCGGAGGATTCGAGAGGAGTTTCCGGATCACGCGATCCTCTCCGAGGAGATGGGCGGCGATCGCGGTGAAGGTGGAGGCCCCCACCTTTGGATCGTCGATCCTTTGGATGGCACGACCAATTATGCCCACGGTTACCCGGTTTACGCCGTATCGATAGCGGTCGAAGTCCGGGGCGAAGTGGTTGCCGGGGCCGTGTACGATCCGAATCTAGACGAGCTGTTCGCGGCGGCAAAAGGCGCGGGCGCTTCGCTCAACGGAAGCGAAATAAGGGTTTCCGGAATTGCCGACCTCGATAAATCTCTGCTGGCCACCGGATTCCCTTACTACTACAGGGAGCGACCGGACGAAATTCTCGCCCTCTTCAGGGCCTTTTCGCTGAGGGCGCAGGGCGTCAGGCGCGCGGGCTCGGCTGCCCTCGATCTTTGCGCGTTGGCCTGCGGCCGGTTTGACGGTTTCTGGGAGCTCGGGCTTAAGCCCTGGGATACGGCGGCCGGCTCGCTGATACTGACCGAGGCCGGGGGTGCGATTTCAAAGCTCGACGGGTCTGCGTTCGATATGAGAGTTCCGGAACTTCTGGCTTCCAACGGGGCGATACACGAGCAGATGCTCGCCGTGGCCGGATCGGCGATGACTTAGGCTTTTCGCCGACGCCGTGCGCGTCGCGATATGCGAGGTTCCTCGCCTGGGATATGTTTCATTCGAAGCCCGCCGGCTTCCTCGGGCAATTTGCGGCTTTGCGCGACTTCGGATTGCGTGCGGGGATAATGCTTTTGTGGGTCGCGACCGTTCTCAGAAAGAACCGAAATTCCGTCGCGTTCTCGACGTTTTTAACGCCACGATGGTCACGCTGGGCGCCATCATCGGCGCCGGCATTTTTGTGGCGATCGGGGAAGCGGCCAAGAGCGGTGGGCCGTCGATCGTATTGGGGTTTTTCATCGCGGCGTTCCTCGCGGCGCTGAACGCGTACAGCTCGGTCGAGCTCGGAATCGCCTTTCCGTACGCGGGCGGTGCCTACGAGTTCGGGCGAAGGCTCGTTTCTCCTTTGCTTGGTTTCATCGCGGGTTGGCTTTTCCTGTTGGGGGGGATCTCGGCCAGCGCCGCTTACGCGCTTACATTCGCCAGCTACCTGAAGCCGATTCTGCCCGGGCTACCGATCCGCTTTGTTTCGGTGACTTTTGCGGTGCTGGCAACTTTGATCAATTATTTCGGGATAGTTCTCTCGGTCAGAATCAACAACGTCCTCACTTTCGCCAAGATCGCCGCTCTCATCCTCTTCGTATTCGCGTCCGCGTTCGCTTTCGACGGTTCCAACTTCGCGCCGTTCTTTCCGCGCGAACCCCTGGGGTTATTCACGGCTTCGGCGATCCTCTTTTTCGCGTATGCAGGTTACAGCCGACCGATCACGGTCGTCGAGGAGGTCACCGATCCGAGGAAAGTTCTGCCGAAGACGGCCGGCCTCTCGCTGACCATAACTACCCTCCTGTACCTGGGCGTTGCGATCGCTGGAATAGGGGCGATAGGAAGCGCAGGTCTGGCGGCAACGGATGCGCCGCTTTACGCCGCGAGCGTCCGCGTCAGCCGCACCGCCGCCACTTTGGTGGCGATCGGCGGCCTCATCACGGCGCTGAGCGTCATACTTTCGGAGGTAATGGGCTTGTCGAGGGTGCTTTACGCGATGGCGCGAAGCGGCGATCTTCCCAGCTGGTTCGCTTCCATCAACGCGCAGTACGGCGTGCCGTCCCGAGCCATCGCGGTTGTCGGAGTAGCTATCGTGGCGCTATCGTTCTTTGCCGGTTTGGGGCCGCTAATCGAGGCGAGCAGCCTCTTCGTCCTCATTTATTATTCGGTCAACAATATCGCGGCCCTGCGGCTGAGAGAAAAGGCGCTTTACAGCCCGATCGTTCCAGGCGCTGGTCTGATCTTGAGCTTGGTTCTAGCGGTATCCCTTCCGCTGAGGTCGCTGATCGTGACGGCTATTTCCATCGCGGTGGCGCTGGCGTATTTCGCCGTGCGATGGGGTTTGTCGAGATGATGCCGATTGGATAACGCGTGAACGATCGGCCCGATCTTTCGATCGGGCCCTCGTATCTTGATTCTCTGCTAAAGTTATAATCGGTTAGAGCAACAGCGCTT
>FWPU01002679.1_pt1 | contig 47990 bp, 40 predicted proteins | sample 2228361 | NCBI WGS metagenome assembly FWPU01 (sample SAMEA103939777, study PRJEB20133) | metagenome
CGAAGTCCGAATCCCTTGCCACCCGTCAGGGCATTCAGACAGATACACTTCCTTTGCAGCAGGAGAAGTCTTTGAATAATAAGGAGGCGCAACGATGAAGAGCGACAAAGGTGAACAATACTTCCGACTGTTTGAGCAAGTAGACCAATACAACAGGGATATGGGCGAACCAGAGTTAACCAGAGAGCAGATTGAGGAGATTCTTGAAAGAACGAAAGACATGGTCTACGACGACATAAAAAAAATCCAAGAGGATGAGAACTCAAGTCCTGAAGAGAAAATGAGAAGTATTGAAATGATAACCGAGCTCAGATATTGGGAAGATCAGTATCTCAGGATGAAACTTGCCTTGATGGATATGGCAGAGGGCAAAGAGCTTTCAGATGAGTTGAGACAAATTCTACTGAATCAGGAGATTGACTATGAACAAAGCACAGCTATCCTTACGGATGAAGAGGGCAACCAATGGACTGTCATCGGGTTCGAACCGCCCGACGAAGACGAAGAAGAGGAAGATTTTTAGAGTCATCTCCTCGCAAAGCATGTCTTGGAAACCACACAGGTCTCTAGTCGAAATCGGAAACAAGCGTGCCTTTTGCTCCTGTCCGTCCCAGTCTCCTGCCGCCGCTTAGGGCGTTGAAACCACCGCGAGGGAGTGTGTCTCATGCTTTATTTGCCTGAGCTTTTCTACCTACAGGATGAACCCAAGGTCGACCTTGAAATCGCCATCGAAGTCACGGCAGTTGCCGTCAGTCGCTGGTGTAATCACTACGAAGCACGGCTCATCGCCCCGCTTGCCAAAGCGCTAAACCCCACCCAGCAGAGCGGCGCCCTGCCTGAAGACCTTGCTGAGCGAGAGGCTTTGGTTCGCCACGTGGTCAAGTGGCTGCTGGAGAATTCCAATCCCCCCGACTTGTTTTACCTGATGCTCGACGACGCCCCTTTGCCCCAGCGAGGGAAAATCGCCAAGTTTGACCATCACGACGATACAGATTGCTGGACGCTGAACCTAAGCGAGGCTGAATTTGCCGAGCTACAGCGCGCCTGGAAAGACAACGGCTTACCCGAAGACCTTTTCTACCCGCAAGGTCAACAAATCTGTATCCCGTACCGAGGCAAAAGCTGGACGGCACGCCTGTTTCGAGCCGTCGGCGCCCAAAAGTGTTACACCCCCAAGCAGTGGCAACACGCCCAAGAAAATCCTTCCGCCTAGCTACCAAAACTCCCCCCAACCTTTTTCCCCTGCTGCGGATAGTACTTATAGAATCTTGCATTTCAAGGAGATTTCGATTGCCATTGCCAAAGGCGAACAGCGTTGGTTGAGCGCCCGTTGGGCGTATTCCAAGCGGCTTTACCGAAGGAGAGCAATTGCTCATTGAGCGTATGGATCAAGGAATGGATGAGAGCACAGCAATTGAAAAGCTGAAACAGGGAGATTGGAGCGGTTTGGAGACCTTGGTCAGAAAGCACCAAGCCAAAGCGCTGCGATTAGCCTATTTGATCACCCAAGACAAGGAGCTGGCAGAAGACGTGGTCGCCGAGACCTTTTTTCATCTGGCAAGCCATCTGAACCACTTCGACCAACGGCGTCCGTTCGAGCCGTATTTGATGCGCAGCGTTGCCAATGCTGCTTTGAAAGCTGCTCAAGCGCAGCAGCGTCACCTTTCGCTGGATGGAAACCCGGCGGTGGTCGAAGCCATCTTTATCCAAGCCCGCTCGGTCGAGAGCGATGTGGAAGCCTTGGAGCTAGCCCACCAAGTGAACCAAGCCTTGCGGCGGCTTTCACCTCGCCAACGCATGGCAATCATCCAGCGCTACTATCTGGAGATGAATGAAGTGGAAATGTCGCAAGCGATGGGGGTTGCGCCCGGCACAGTGAAATGGTTGTTGAATGCCGCGCGGGCACGCTTGCGCGCCTTATTCGATTCGGAAGGAAGGGAGAGATGAGTCCACTCACGCCACGCGAATTGTTGGATTTGGCTGCACAGCAGGGGGTGGAAGGCAGCGATGTTTCGGCACGTGTTCTTGCCCTGGGTTCTGCCCTCACCCCTGACCCCTCTGCCAATTTGGGCGAGGGGAATGCCCTCACCCCCGGACCCTCTCCCAATGGGCGAGGGGAGTTTGCCCTCACCCCTAACCCCTCTCCCAAACTGGGCGAGGGGAATGCCCTCACCCCTGACCCCTCTGCCAAGTTGGGCGAGGGGAATGCCCTCACCCCTGACCCCTCTCCCAAACTGGGCGAGGGGAATGCCCTCACCCCTAGCCCCTCTCCCATGGGGAGAGGGGGAATAGAAAGGAAAAGTTGGATGCAAACCCTGCGCGCCAAACCGGCTTGGATTGCCTTGATAGTTCTCTTGACCTTAGCTTTGCTTTCTGGCGTGGGCTATGCGCTCAGCCGTTCGTTGGGTTATCTGCCCGGCGTGGGGCTCATCGAGCAAGGCTCCCCGATTCGAGTGCTAGCCCAACCGGTCAGCCTCACCCGCCAAGGGATTACCCTGACCGTCCAAGAAGCCACGCTGACCGCTGACCGAACGGTGATCGTCTATACCCAGCAAAACGTGCCCGAGGAGCTCCTCGCTCCGCCCCAGGAAACTACCGCTTGCATGGATAGCCCTGAGTTGCGCCTGCCCAACGGTGAAAGGTTGACCTTTACGGCCGGCAGAGGAGGGATCGATGCACAAGGGCGATGGGAATTCCGCTTGACTTATCCTCCGATCCCTGCGGCGGTGAATCAAGCCGAGTTGTTTGTCCCCTGCCTTCAAAACGCGTTAGCGGGTAAAGCCCCGCAGAATTGGGTCTTTCCCCTGCGCTTCGTGCCGGCGCCCCCCGACTTGACCGTCTTGCCTGTCCAAGAGGTTTCCACGCCCATTCCCCCTTCGCAGGCACCTGCCGAACTACCTTCCACATCGGGTTGGCAGATTCAAAAGGTCGTCGAGACCGAGGAGGGCTATATCCTGCTGGGTACTTTTTCCGTTGCCAATTTGCCCTACCATGCAGTGGGATTGGGCTTCAGCGAATGGCCAACGGTTACCGACGCCCTTGGCAATCCGCTCTCGGTTCGGCCGTCGCAGGATATTGACCTGACGAGCTCGACCGTTGGCGAAATCCCGTGGAGTTTAGAGATCGATGGCAAACAACAAGCCTGGCCGATCACCATTCGGGCGAGCAGGGTGGATGCGCAGACCTTTGATCTTTCATCGGTGTTCACCTTTGATAGTGGCAGCAGCCCAGCGGTGGGACAGGAATGGACGATCCAGCACACCTTCCAAGTGGGCGAATGGGCGATCGAAGTGGAAACGGTGCGCTTCACGGGCAAGGGTTACGATTTTGAGCTGCGCGCACCGCAGGGGGTAAAACACGTTGAGTTGGAGATCCTCGGCGCCAATGCGGTCGGTGGTTATGGCGCGTCTGACGATCAAGGGAAGATCACCGTCGGCTTAGAGTACCCATCTCCCCCGCAGGGGCGGCTGACGGTGCAGGTTAGCGGCGTGATCTTTTCCTACTCAGGCGATTGGAGCATCCAATGGAGACCTGATGATGCCACTTCCAGCTCATCCCTGTATGGTCTTCAACTCGTCCTCGATCGAACGGTCGAACTGGAGCAGGGGTATTACCTGATCGGTCACCTGACCTGGGAGGATGAGCGCATTCAAAGCGCTTCGCCTGGCACGCAGATCACTGCCCGAGATGCCCACGCAAAGCCGCTTGAGCTTGAACCAGTCAGCTTTGGTGTGTTCAGCCAGTTGGTGCCCAATTTCACCGAAGCCGATTGGGTGATTTACCTGCCCGGCAAGACCTTTGCGCTGCCGATTACCCTTCATCTCGAAAAAGTGAACCTGATGTTGCGCCAGCCGCTGCGCTTGACCCTAGACCTGCCTGCCGATGACTTTGCGTTCGACGAAACGCAGGTGGGAAAACGCTATGATTTGGGATCGATTCCCTTGCAAGGCTTGCCGGACTTAAGCGCACACTTAGCTCAGGTCGCCTACGTCCGTCAAGGGGAGTTATCCGGTTTTGAGCTGTTCTTTGAAGCTGATCCGCGTCTCAGTGGGCTATCCTTTCAGCCTGCCGAAGGGTTCATCGGACTCGACGGAGAAAGCCGTCTGCTCATTGAGTCCTATCGTGACGAGGCAAGCGGATGGTTGGTCTCTCGCCTGCTTACCGACTGTCCGATGATCCTGCCGCTTACTTTTACAGCACTGGATTTTCAAATTCGAGGGGATTGGACGGTGGTGTTTCAACCGCTTCAAAGCAAATAGCCGACGGGCTTTTTCAGGCTGGCGTAAAAAAAACAACGCCATGGGCTGATAAACCCGGGCGTTGTTTTTTTCCTTGCCGTCTGTTTGACGAAAGCTTTGCTCTAATCGGCTGGCACTGCAACAGAGGCTTTGATCCCTGCCGCCTCGCGCAGCAGTTCGACCTTATCCGTCTGTTCCCAGGGCAAATCTAGGTCTTCGCGCCCGAAATGTCCGTAGGCCGCTACCTGGCGGTAGATCGGACGGCGCAGCTTTAGATCGCGGATGATGGCGCCAGGACGCAGGTCGAAGAATTGGGTAACCAGCTCGGCAATGCGCTCATCGGGAATGCGCCCGGTGCCGAAGGTTTCGACATTGATGCTCAACGGTTTGGCGACTCCAATGGCATAGGCAACCTGAATCTCGCAGCGTTCGGCTAAGCCAGCGGCGACGATGTTCTTAGCTGCCCAGCGCGCTGCATAGGCACCCGAACGGTCGACCTTGGTTGGATCTTTGCCGCTGAACGCGCCGCCACCGTGACGTCCTATGCCGCCGTAACTATCGACGATGATTTTGCGCCCGGTAACGCCGGCATCTCCCATCGGTCCGCCGATCACGAAACGCCCGGTCGGATTGACAAAGATGCGCGGCCGGCCGTTCATCATCTCCGCCGGGATGGTCGGTTTGATCACTTCTTCGTACAGAGCTTCGCGAATTTGCTCGAGGGTGATCTCCGGGGCGTGTTGGGCGCTGACCAAGACGGTGTGCGCCCGAGCGGGTTTGCCATAGCGATATTCCACCGTCACCTGCGTTTTTCCATCCGGACGCAGCCAGGGGAGAATGCCTTGTTTGCGGACGGCGCTCAGGCGGCGGGCAAGCTTGTGGGCAAGGTAGATCGGCATGGGCATCAGGGCTGGCGTTTCATTACACGCAAAGCCGAACATCATGCCCTGATCGCCGGCGCCGATTGCTTCGACCTCGGCTTCGCTCATCTCGCCGACCTTTGCCTCGAGTGCTTTATCCACTCCCATGGCGATGTCGCCCGATTGACGAGCGATGGCGACCAGCACCCCACAAGAATTGCCGTCAAAGCCCTTTTCGCTGCTGTCGTAACCGATCTCGGTAATCACCTTGCGGGCTAGCTCATCATAGTTCAAATGAGCGTTGGTGGTAATTTCCCCCAGCAACATAACATAGCCGGTCTTGGTGGCTGTCTCGCAAGCCACCCGCGAAAGGGGGTCTTGTTCCAAACAGGCATCTAAGACGGCATCGCTGATCTGATCGCAAAGTTTATCCGGATGCCCCTCGGTGACCGATTCGGACGTGAACAGCAAGCTAGGCGAAGTCATGAACGTTGTACTCATCTAATGTACCTCCATCTGAAATAAAATTGCCCCTTCCGGTACAGAGAAAGGGCAACATACATACTTCGACTTCCGTACTGCCCTCTCATCTTCCAGAACATCCGTCTGCCGGAATTGGCACCTTCCGCCGGTTCGAACCGTTGCGGGGTTGCCGAGGTTTCACAGGGCCGGTCCCTCCACCTCTCTGGATAAGAGCGCCGTTTGGGGCTATTGATTTGTCGAACCAAATCTTACCATAAAGGGGGGGATTTTGTCAATCATGGCCGCAGTTTTTTGCGCCATGCCTGCTCATCGCCGCTTGCGGACTGTGGGATTAGCAAGACGACAGCTTGATGCGGTGTGTACCTCCTCCCTTGATTGACCGCCTTGGAAAGACGATCGTAACTGCTCAGGGGGTGTCCAGTTGACCGCCGAGCACGCAGAGATCTGAGAAAGAAAAAACTCACTCAATCACCGTGATCGGTGCATCCCTGCGCTCTCGGCGTTCTTTGCGGTGCGAAATCCCTAGTGCGCTGAGCAGTTACAGGTGATCTTAGCTATGGTCAAAGCTTGCACCCAAAATCATCCTTTGCCGCTTCACTCCTCCCAAAAAATCTCAGCCCAATGCAGCGGGTGATCGGTAGCCGAGTCGGGAGGCAGAACATAGGTTGCCCAACACGGTTTCAGCGGGGTGGATAAGAAGATATGGTCAATGCGATTTCTGCCGGACATGTCAATCCCCTGCGGGCTGATCTTGGTCGGATAAAGGCTTTCCCACACATTGGTCAGCCGCGACGCGATCAATTGGTATGCGGCTTCATCGTCGCGCAAGTTGTAATCGCCCAGCGCGATCACGTAGGCTTTGTCCCCAATCTGATCCAACAGCGTTTGGGCAAAAACCAGCATGGCGGTTTCCGAACCATCTGGGTGCACATTGTAGATGGTGAATACCTTACCATCTATCTCGATTTCGGCTACTGCTGTGCCGATTTCGTCTTGGTCGCTGAAGCTGAAGACGACATGCGGATTGCGCAGGGGGTATTTGGAGAGAATGGCCATGCCATAGGTGCCGGTCAGCGGACTTGGACCGTAAAAAGCATAATATCCCAGCTTGCCGGCGAAATAGCGCACCACATCGGCGTTGTTCAGCGAGACGCGCGCCGAGTCGGATTCCTGCAGGGCAATGACATCGGCGTCTACTTGCTTCATTATAGCTAGCTGGCGTTGGTAGGATCGTTCGCAGTAAATATCGTTGGCTTGCTGGATGTTATAGGTCATCACCACCAGCGAGTTGGGACGGGGCTGGAAAGAGCGAACCTGCGTGGTGGCATAAGCGGCAAGTAGGCTGGCTGCGCTCAGCCCAGCAAGGAAGATCAACCAAACGGCTGAGAAATCTGCCCCCAGGCTTGGGGGGAGACCCCTTTGCTGCCTTCGATGTAGAACAACAGTTAGGGTCAGGAGCGTGCCCATTAAGAAATAGGGCAACCAGAACTGGTTGCGAAACCAAAGGCTGACGGGTTGGACATACCCCCAAACGTTGGTGAAGATGTGCATGAACACCAGCAGAATCAACCCCAAAATCCCTACCAACATGCCCGCAGCAAGGGCAGGCAGACTCGCGGGCTTTCTGCTCCATTGATCGGTCAGGAGATACAGGTCAAGGAAGATCACCGGGAAAAGCAGCAGCATCAGGTAAAACGGCACCTGCTGCCCCCAGGAGGGAGCGCCAACGATCACGGGTGGAGAGTCGGGAGAGGCTGGGAAAGGGACGCGATTTGCCAGAAGGGTGGCTGTCATAGCAAGGGTGAAGAGCCCATTCCACAGGGCGACCAACGTCAACGATAGCCCGCTGATCCACGACGGACGCAGGATCAAGACCATGACCCATGCCAAACTGAACAGGCTGACCAAAAATACCGTCAGCGGATAATCGCTCTCTACCCAGCGAGCCATGACCGACGGAGCCGAAAAGGCAAAATAAACCAACCCAAACCCCATGAAGATGCCAATTGTCGGCAGAAGCGCTTCTTTGGCGGAGGTTGTTTCCTCTTGGAAATCAATCCATGAACAGCCCCTCAAACCCATTGCCAAGCTCAGCCCCAAAAGCCATCCGAGCCATCCCCCTTCGCTCTGCAAAGAGACATCGAAGCCAACGCCGACGGCGCGCAGAAAGACCGAAACGCCAACCGCAAGCGCTAGCCCCAAGGAGAGCGCCCGCCCGCTAGGCCTTTCTCCGCCGAGTTGGGTGTTGATCAAGATGGGCAGCAGCAGCAACCCGGCCGCGGCGGCGAAGCCAGAAGCCAACAGACGTGCGGCGGTAGGCAAGAAAGGCATGACCCCTCGTCCAACGAACAGCACTGCAAAGACGATCCAAATCCAACGCGGCGAAGGTTTGCGCCTCAGGAAAAGCAAGAAGAGGGGGGAGAATAAAAACAGCAGTCCTAAGGCCTTTTCATCGAGGGAAGTCTTCAGCAAGTCGAGGATATAAATGGACTCAACCAGCGTGCCGATCGATTGAAGCAAGAAGAGGAAAAGCACCGTAAAGATCAGGACATAGCGGTTGGAGGGTTGCATGGTCTCTCCTTTCGGTTGGTTCCAGCGAGCTAATTGTATTATACGCGAGGGGAGTGACTCCCTTCGCCCATTTAGGGGGAAGGGCCAGGATGAGGGAGGCGCAGGTTGAGTAACGAAGTGGTATCGAAACCCGCCCTCACCCCCGGCCCCTCTCCCGGCGGGCGAGGGGAGTCGAGCACCCTTCCCCCGCGTCGGGGGAAGGGCCGGGGATGGGGGTCGCGGATTGCGTAGCGAGGGGAGTCTGCCCTCGCCCCCGGCCCTTCTCCCGCGCTGCAGGAGAGGGGAGTCGAGCTGGGCTGGGCAAAAATATGTTTAACTGAAACGCTTAGATCAACGGCGCGGCGCGCATCGTCGAAGGGATAGGAAGCCCCATCAATGTCAACACCGTCGGAGCAATCTGCAGGTGTGAAACAGTCTCATTCGTCCAGCCTTTGCCTTGCAGACTGGGATCGATCAGATAGAGAGGCACATCACGCACCTCATCGGTCGTCCCACCGTGAATCTTGTCGTTATTGATGCCGTGATCGCCAGTAATCATAATCGTATATCCATCCTGCAGCCATTCTCCAATCAGGTTAGAAAGAATCACATCCTGACGCATAGCTTGCTTGCGATATTGGGGTGAATCGGCACCATGGGTCTCGCCTTTATAGTCCATTCCCATCGGGTGAATGAGCAGGTAGTCGGGCTGGAATTTGCGCACCAGCGTTGCGGCACTCAGGAAAAGCTCTTCATCGGGGTATTCATCGCGCATGTAAAAGCGCCCGTGCTGGATGGTGGCGTTGGGGTCGTCCACCTCGCGGTCGTTGATCGGGTCATAGGGAACACGTTGATACAATTCGGAGATCCAAAAGTAAGCAGCGGCGGCGGTCGTTCGGCCGGCCTCTTTGACCACTTGGAAAATGTGCGGCTTTTGTGAAAGGCGCACGACATAATTGGAAACTACCCCGTGTTCGATGGTCGGCAAACCGGTGTGAATCGTCTCATACATCGGGCGCGACATACTGGGCAACTCACCGTGTATTTTGTACAGGGTTGCTTTTTTGTTTTCGACCAAATGACCGAGAAACCCCATGCCCTGCACGGCCGTGTCGAACCGTAGGGCATCCGACATCACGAGAATCACTTTTTGGGCAGAATTCATGGCTGTTTTCCTTATCAACGGGATGGAGAATACAAGGCTATATTTTAACCCAGAAACTTTGTCTGCATCCAAAGTTGCTGAGGTGAGTGGAACATGGCTGCTGAAGGCATTTACCAAACAAAAGAAGCCCTTTTAACCCTGAGGGGTTATAATCTCTGAGCGGTAGCGCGCAACACAGGAGATGGAAAGATGGAGTTCAGCATGAAACAAGACCGTTTTTTGAATTTGATTTTGATCGGGATTTTGGCTTTGGTCGTCCTATCGGTGACCGTTTACTTTACCCGTCGTCAGTCACTGGACTATGGCGAGGAGACCTCCCCGCAGGGCGTGGTGCGCAATTATGTCATTGCCCTGCTCAAAGCGGATTACTCAAGGGCTTATGGCTATCTAAAGGAAGGGGAATATAAACCCGATGAAGCCCAATTCCGCCAAGCTTTTGTCACCCGCCAGCTTGATCCGCGCTCGGTGAGCTTAGAGGTAGGCAAGGTCAACATCAATCAGGATCTCGCCACGGTTGAACTGCTGCTGATCCGCAATGCCAATGACCCGTTTGGAAATTCATTTACCGAGAGCGGCCTGGCGACTTTACGCCGCGATTCAAGTGGGCAGTGGAAGTTGGAAAACCTACCCTATCCTTACTGGAATTGGGATTGGTATAACCCGCCCGTTCCCCTTCCCGAAGTGCCAGCTCTTCCTACCGGGCAGGATTAAGGAGACCGCCGATGCAGATCATCCGACGCCTTTATTTTTATGCAGTGACGCTGATCAGCCTTGAGACGGTCATCTGGGCATTGATCGGCCTGATGCGCACCGTTGCCGCTCCTCAGGTGTTGGGCGCGGCGGCCGATCGATTGGCGGCGCCGTTAGCATTTATCGTGGTTGGGTTGCCGGTCTTCTTCCTCCACTGGCGCGTTGTGCAACGCATGGCTGCCGAGAGTGCCGAGGAAGCAAGCGCGCGCCTGCGAGCTGCTTTTTTCTATGTTGCCCTGGCCGCTACCCTCATCCCGGCTGTCCAAAATACCCTTGCCTTGCTCAGCCGCAGTCTCACCCAAGCACTTGGCTTGGAAACCAGCACCGCTTTGTTGGGCAGTGGTCAAACCCTTGCCGACAACCTGATTGCGATGGGCGTCAATTTGCTCATGGCAGCTTATTTCTATCAAAGAAACCGCCAAAATTGGTCAGGGGAGATTTGCGCTTCGCTATCTGCCGCCGAGAAAGAAAGGCTCGAGGAAAACTATGCCGATGTCCGTCGCTTGTATCGACACCTGTGGCTGGGTTATTCCTTAGCCCTGACCGTCTTGGGAGTGCGTCAATTGCTGACCTTTCTGCTCGTTTCTCCGCAAGCGATCGGCACGCCCCCGGCAAGCATGCTCGCCAACGGTTTGGCTCTCTTGGCGGTGGGTTTGCCCATCTGGGTTTACACCCAACGGCTGATCGCTGAATCCTTGACCGACCAAAGAGAAACGTTGTCCTGGCTGAGGTTGGCTTTTCTCTTTGCGCTGAGCTGGTTGAGCCTGTTTGTCACCCTTTACCAGCTTGGCAAGATGGGCGATCTGCTGCTGCGGTTGGTCATGGGAGAAGCATTGGGAGGTGCCCAGATTCTCCAGAGCTTGCGCCCTGCCCTAGCTGCCCTGATCCCCTTTGGCGTCGTCTGGGGATATTATCAAAGGCAACGTCTCGAGGCGGTGAACGCCCGAGAGCTGCCAGCTTTGCGCTTGGCGATCGGTCGCTTTTATTCAACCATCGTCGTCAGTGCGTCGCTTGTGGCGTTGATCTTGGGCACTAGCCGCCTGCTCGCCTTCGTCGTCAACCTGCTTTTGGGAAGTAAATCCTACTTCATCGAGAGCGGGCGGAGTGAGCTCAGCGCTTCGTTGGCTATCTTGTTGATCGCCGTTCCGCTCTGGCTGCGCGCTTGGAAACCGCTCCAAGTCGAGGCAACCCTAGAAGGGGAACAAGGCGAGGCTGCACGCCGTTCGCTAGTTCGCAGGGGAATGCTTTACTTGTGGGTCTTTGTTGGGGTGGTGGGAACGATGTTTGCCACGGGGAGCTTTTTCTTCGAGATTATGCGCTCCCTTCTCGGCACACCATCAGACCAAGCTGCACTGGATAGCCTGCTTCGCCTACGCCTGACGCTGATTTTTTTGGCAATTTTGCTTTACCATCTAACCGTTTTGCGGCGCGATCAGCGCCTCGCCGCTTCTACCCTCGCCGCCCGTCAGGCGGCTTTTGCGGTGGCAATTTGGTTGCCAAAAGACAGCCATGTTGCCCACGAGCTGCGCGCCGCCCTGCAACGAGAAGCCCCTCAGTTGCCGATCATTTGGTTGGACGAAGGTAAACCTCTGTCTGCCGATGGGCTGAAAGACGCCAAAGCACTGGTGATGATTGCCGATCGATTAACCTCCTCTGCTGCAGAGGAGCGCGCTGTGTGGACTGCCTTTGAAGGTAACCGCTTGGTTTTACCGACCTCTGAAACCGACTGGTATTGGATCGGCGCAAGCGGACAGTCGCTTACCGCCCTCGCTAGGCAGACAGCACGTGCCTTGCGTTTGCTTGCCGAAGGGCACCCCTTGCCCCGTCAATCCGATAACACCCTGTTGACCTCGATTGCTTATGTGTTGGCAGCCCTGTTTTTGCTCCAAATCGTGGCTGTTCTCATGCTGGGTGTGATTGCCCCGTTGGTGGATTGAGAGGTTCAGTTTTCCCCAAAAAATCTTTGCGTCGCTAGTCCTTGGGATAGGTAAAATAGGGCACTGAGGAGGCTTTAACTTTTTTCGTTAGCGTGAGGGAAGAGCACAGCTCACACAAAGCCGCCAAGGGCACAAAGGGTTGGTTTCGTTTTTCTCGGTGTGCTTGGTGTTCTTTGTGTGAGAGGAACTGTCTCACACAAAGCCGCCAAGGGCACAAAGGGTTGGTTTCGTTTTTCTTGGTGTGCTTCGGGTTCTTTGTGTGAGAGGAACTGTCTCACACAAAGCTGCCAAGGGGGCTTTTTTGCTTGGTGATCTTAGTGATCTCGCGGTTCGATGGCGACAAAATGAGTATCTTTCCTGCCGAAGAGAGCGGCAAGCAGGTGGGTCATGGCATAGAGCTCGAGCGCAAAGGGCAAATAGCCGCCGTAGCCCAACAAAGGCATTTCGAAGAGGCGCAACCAATCGGCATAGGGGATGGTGTAAATCCACTTAGGATAGGAATAGTAGTTCCAAAGCTCCCAGAAGAAACCGCAGATGAGCACCCCCACCCACAGGGAAATCACCGGCCGCCAATCGCCCTTTGCCGTCCATTGGGCTAAGTGGCGGTTACCCAGCCAAATATTGATTGGTTCGAGAATGAAATAGAGTGAGATCCACACAAAGGGAAAGAACCAGCGCGGCCAGAGGAGCAATAACGCCAACATCACCCAACCGGCAATGAAAAAGATAGCCGTCGTTCGCCGCGTTGGGCGGATGACCGGACCCCGCCCCAGCCGTTGGATCCAGCGAAAGCTAGCTGCCAGCTCGGCTGCACAAAACACCGCCGGGATAACCGTGCTGAAATTCAACGTTGCCCACACCCGAAAAATAACCGAAGTGAACGTTTCGGTGCCCAGATACTGCCAGTTCTGCAATCGCTCATTGAAGAATTCAAACAGCCACCAGACCGGCGCAGAGAGCAAAAACAGTACCGCAAAGCGTCGCCAACTGCGCTGGATCATCGAAGTGCCACTGCGCCAGCAGGTAATCCCGTCAACCGTCAGGCAAAAGCCCAACCACAGCCCGAAGAACAGGTAATGCGTGCGCAAACCGCTCAAACTCCAGTTCAAAACCCAGAAGATCAGGGTGATCGCAATCCCGATCCACCCATGAAGCGGAAAGAGAGGTTTCTCACAGTGTTGAACAATGGTCTGCCTCACTTTATCTTCTCCAGCCTCCTATTCATGCAAATCAGCTCCTACCCGATTCTTGCCAGACCGCTTGGCTTGATAAAGCGCGCGATCGGCTCGGCGTAAGAGCTCAGTAAAGCTGGCTACTTCAAGTTGCTTCAGACTGCTGACCCCAAAGCTGGCTGTTACGCTAATTTGTTCACCTTCATACTGCACGGGAGATTGCTCTAAAGTAAGACGGATCTTTTCTGCCGAACAAATGGCGGCTTCCAGAGAAGTTTGGGGTAACAGGATGGCAAATTCCTCGCCTCCCAGACGGGCAACCACATCGGATTGGCGCGTCACACTGCGGCAGGTTTGAGCGACATGCACCAAGACTGCATCTCCTGCCAAATGCCCGTAAAGATCGTTGATCAGCTTGAAATCATCGAGGTCAAAGGTGATCAATGACAATTCCCCCCCGTAGCGTCCAACCCGATAGATTTCCAGCGCAGCCAGCTCAAGAAAACGACGACGGTTGAACGTTTGGGTCAAACTGTCGGTCGTGGCTAAGATCTCCAATTTTTCCATTAACTCTTTGAGGGCGGTGATGTCATGAAAGATCATCACTTTACCGACCGCCGCAGATTGACCTCGTTTGTACAAGGGGGAAGATTTTACTTGGTAGAAAGACAGCGCGCCATTGTTCGCCACGGAGAATTCAACCTTCTCGACAACTCCGCCCTCGATCAGCTCGACTAAAGATGGATACTCTTTAAGCGCCTGTCTGGCGGGCTGACCGATGATCAGATGAGCTTTGGGCAGCACCTGCGGCAAGCGCGGGTTGAAATCGACCAAGCGGTTTTGAGAGTCTAGCACCAGCGCGGCTTCGTTCATCCCCTCGAAGATCAGGTCACGGGCTAAGGGGATAATGTCAAAGGTGCCATAGCGAAAAAACCCTACCAAAAGGAGCACCAAGCTCGAGTTTAGGAAGAGGAGGGTGGTATCTAGGTAGTACGGCGTGATGCCAAAGATATATAGGCTGCCGCCAATCCAAGGTAGAAAGGATGCGAGGGCAAAAATCGTAGCCTGAGAGCGTAAAGGGCCGGATGAGTTAAGGAACATACGAAGGAAAATAAAGACACTCGAAAAAATACACAGGGAGTAATAGGCAAGCGCAAGGTAATTGATCCAACTTCGATCATAGGCGAAGGTGGCAAAGCCCGCACTGAGATCGAGGCGAGGGTTGTGGTGAAGCAGATTGGCTCCACCAAGCGTTTGAGCGGCGATTAGAAAGGGCAATGCCAGACCATAGAGAACAACAACCCGAGCAGGAGTGATCCAGCGTTCATTGCCGCTCAAAGCTAGGACAAATAACAACCACGTAGGCCCGATCAGATGAATTCCCAGATTTTGAAAGCGAACCCAAAACATGATTGCGGTTAGTTCGCTTTGAAGCAATTCCATTGCATATCCAATGTTGTAAATCAACAAAAAGAAGAAAGTAAGAATACAATAGAAACCTATTTTACCCAATAAGGATCTACGCTGCCAGATGAGTAGGATCAATAAGGCAACGATCCCTGTAGAACCAAACAAAAGCGTGATGTAGAGAGAACGTAGCACGGCGAACATGGATTGCAGTTTTTACGCCTCTAAGGATTTCGAATCCCTTAAGGTCGATAACTAATCATGGCAACACCGATAATCGAAAGTCCAATGCCAATGGCATTGATCAGGCTTACTTTTTCCCGCAGCAGCAACAATCCCAAGGCAAGAAGCAGGATGTTGATAAAAACGCCAGTGACCAAATTGCCGGTGCTCAAGTTCCACCCGGCGCGGTACATCAACAAGAAACCTAACTCGATGAGAAAGACCGAGATTGCCACGGCGAATTGTACCCAGGTAATCTGCTTGAAGTGAAAACGATACCCCTCCGCCGGCGGAAAAAGCCCCAACAGCAGAAAACTGAGCAATAGAACACCTACATAGATGCCGACAATCGAAACCACTGGGTGAATGGTCGGGGAGATTCGCTTGACAAAAAGGTGGTACGTCACCCCACCAAGGATGGCGAGAAATTCGGAAAGGAAATACATCAAGCGTTCAGCTTTCAACGGTTGGACCAACTGGCTGAATCTGATGGGATTTCATAAAGCTCAACCAAGACACCATGCGTGCTTTCAGGGTGAATGAAGGCGTACTTTTTCCCGTCCGCACTGACGCGGGGTTCTTCATTGATCAAGCGAACCCCTTTGGCTTTGAGTTGAGCTAACATTTGGGTCAGATCATCGACTTCCAGGCAGATGTGGTGCATACCTGGCCCGCGTTTAGCAAGATACTTGGCTAAACCGCTCTCTGCGCTGGTGGGCAGCACCAACTCGATTTCCGAATCGGCGATTGGCAAGAAGGCGACCTGGGCTGTCTCGGCTGGGACATCGCGCACTTCAGCTAGCGGAATCCCCAACGCATCTCTCCAAAAGGAGAGGGCAGCCTCCATATCCGAGACAACGACAGCGAGATGATTGATATTACGAATGGTTGGCATGATCTTCTCCTAGAACAGCGGTGGTTGGTATTCTCCCCAGACGCGACGTAGGGTATTGCAGATCTCTCCGAGGGTGACATCATTTTCGACGCACTCGATAAACAGGGGCATCAGAGCACCCTCCCCGCGAGCAGTCGTTTCCAAATGGGATAACAATTCTTGAACGCGGGCCTGGTCACGCCGCGCGCGCAGGTCGGCAAGCCGTTGGCGTTGGGCAATTTCGATCGCCGGATCGACTTTCAATCGCTCCAGTTCGAGCTTTTCCTCGATTTGGAAGCGATTCACGCCGACGACCACCTGTTCGCCGCGTTCGATTGCCATTTGAGCTTCATAAGCGGCGTTTTGGATTTCATTTTGAATGAAGCCTTGTTCAATGGCGACTAAAGCGCCACCTATGGCGTCAATCCGATCGAGATAGGCTTGAGCACGGCTTTCGATCTCATCGGTCAAATATTCGATCAAATAGGAGCCTGCCAGAGGGTCAATCGTGTCGGCAACGCCTGATTCATAGGCAATGATCTGCTGGGTGCGCAGGGCAATGCGCACCGAGGATTCGGTTGGCAGCCAAAGCGCCTCATCCATGCTGTTGGTGTGCAAGGATTGGGTGCCACCCAAGACGGCAGCTAGTGCTTGGAGCGTGGTGCGGACAATGTTGTTTTCGGGCTGTTGAGCGGTTAGAGTGGAGCCGCCCGTCTGGGTATGGAAGCGCAGCATCCACGAGCGGGGGTTTTGGGCTTTGAAGCGCTGGCGCATGATTTTGGCATACAGGCGGCGAGCGGCGCGGAATTTGGCGATCTCCTCAAGGAAATTGTTGTGGGCGTTGAAAAAGAAGGAGATTTGATCGGCAAACTCATCGACGTTCAATCCTGCTTGAATTGCCGACTCGATATAGGCGATGGCATGAGCAAGGGTAAAGGCAACTTCCTGCACGGCAGTTGAGCCGGCTTCACGGATGTGGTAGCCGGAGATGCTGATCGTGTTCCAATGGGGCACTTCATGGTGACAGAAGCGGAAAATATCGGTGATTAGGCGCATGGAAGGTTTGGGGGGAAAGATATAGGTGCCACGCGCCACATATTCCTTGAGGATGTCGTTTTGGATGGTGCCGCGCAGTTGGCGGATTTCGACCCCCTGCTTCTTCGCCACGGCGATATACATTGCCAGCAGGATTGCCGCTGGGGCATTGATGGTCATACTGGTCGAAACCTTGTCCAGAGGAATATCTCGGAACAGAGTTTCCATGTCCTCTAGGGAAGAAATGGATACGCCCACTTTCCCCACTTCGCCGCTGGCGATCGGGTCGTCGGCATCATAGCCGATCTGGGTTGGCAGGTCGAAGGCAACCGAAAGGCCGGTCTGCCCTTGTTCGAGCAAATAGCGATAGCGCCGATTGGATTCTTCGGCGGTTGCGTAGCCGGCATACTGGCGCATTGTCCATAGACGACCGCGGTACATGGTGGGTTGAATGCCGCGCGTAAACGGCGCTTCCCCTGGAAAGCCAAGCTTATCCAAATAGGTCTCGTCGTCCCAAGATGGGATGAGAAAACGGGGCAGGGGGATGCCCGATGAGGTTGTAAATTTGTCTTTTCGTTCTGGAAAGCGTTTTAAGGTCGGCTGGAGGGTGTTTTCTTCCCAACGATGCAGTTCATCGTCCAATTTTGTCATCGAAAACCTCGTCTTAAACGATTTTTCTCAAGTATACCTGAAAAGAGGCGTTCTTCTGAATCACTCGTCCGCGGATTTACGTTAAGCTGGCTAGGTAAAATCGCCATGGAGAAGGGAAAAGAGCTGAACACCCCTGCCCAAGAACCCTTCGTCTCAAAACACATCGAGTGCAAAACAACCGTAGTATAATCTTTCTGGATGTTGCATCCCCGAATGCAAGCCGAGCAGGAATGATGAGCTTTTTTCGGAAGCGGAGATATCAATCGGAAGGTCGAAAAATATGGAAACCCAAAGAGAGTCCCTGATCGAAATGATCGAATCCTTGCCGCCGGAACTACAAGAGGAGGTTCGAGAGTATGTCTCCTACTTGGTATCTAGCCGATCACGGCGAAGGCAAAAATATCTCCAGTTGACCTGGGCGGGGGGGTTAAGCGACTTGGGCAAACAATTCACTTCACTAGAGCTCCAGAAGAAAGTTCTGGAGTGGTGGGGTGATTGATGTTTCTAGTCGATACCAATGTTTGGTTGGAAGTGCTTCTTGGGCAAGATCGGGCAGCGGAAGCCAAGCAATTTTTGCAAAAGACCCCCACGAGTGCTCTGTGGATCACCGAGTTTACGATCTACTCGGTTGGCATCATTCTGATGCGTACCCGCCATTACTCACTATGGAAAGATTTCTTATCGGACACAGTCTTGGGCTCAGAAGTGATTCGAGTTCGTTTGGAGATGGAAGACTTACAACGAGTTTTGGACATCAGCCAGAAGTATGGCTTGGACTTTGATGATGCCTATCAGTACATCACCGCTGAAAAGCATAACCTAACCCTAATTAGCTTGGATAGTGATTTTGACCGTACCCCACGCGGGCGGCGCACGCCTGCTCAGATTCTGAGTGAGGCTGCAAACCCCGAGGAGTGACCCTCGAGTCCAAAGGTATGCTCATGAACCCGCCGCCGAATGTGCTATCCAGCGGCGGGTGATTAGAAAATGTATCCTGTAATCACTCCTTGAAAGGAGAAGCGATGAGAATCTTAGCGGTAGATATTGGAACTGGCACCCAAGATATTTTCTTATATGACTCCCGTCTGGATATCGAAAACGGTTATAAGCTTATCTTGCCTTCGCCCACCATGATGATCCGCCGCAAAATCCAAGCTTGTACCCGCCGCGGACAAGCGATTGCCTTGTACGGTGTGATGATGGGTGGGGGACCTTCTCACTGGGCGGTTGAAGACCACCTTCGGGCAGGTTTCGCGGTCTACGCCACTCCCGCCGCAGCACGTTCTTTCAACGATGACCTCGAAGCCGTCCGCCAGATGGGCATCCAATTAGTCGCCGAGCAGGAGATCCAAACCTTGCCCGACTCGGTGCAACGCATCGAAATGAAGGATTTTGACTTCGAAACGATCGCCAAAGCCTTTCAGCTCTTTGGAGTGGAGTTGAACGATCTCAGCGCTGTAGCGGTAGCGGTCTTTGATCACGGTGATGCTCCACCCAACGTTTCCGACCGCCAGTTTCGTTTTGATTATCTCGATCAACGGCTGCGTGCTGAAAATCGCCTCAGCGCCTTTGCTTATCGCGCCGATCAAACTCCACCCATCATGACCCGCCTTCAAGCTGTGGCAACCTCGGCCAACGGACTGGGCATCCCCTTGGTGGTGATGGATACTGCTCCTGCTGCTGTTTTGGGAGCATTGTTCGATCCGCTTGTGGCTGCACGCCGACCTTTGCTGATTGCCAACGTGGGCAATTTTCATACGCTGGCTTTTCGCCTCTCCGAGCAGGGGATTGAGGGTTTGTTTGAACACCATACCGGCTTGATTGACCTCGCCAAGTTGGAGGCTCTGCTCCTTCATCTGGCGGAAGGCAGTTTGCGCCACGCTGACGTGTTTGACGATATGGGGCATGGTGCCTTGGTTTATGAGCAGTATCCTATCAATTTAAGCCAAGGCGACTTCGGCGTGGCCGTCACCGGGCCGAGGCGCAAGATGATGAAGTTATCGCGGTTGCGTCCTTACTTTGCTGCGCCGTTTGGGGATATGATGATTACGGGGTGTTTCGGCTTGTTGGCTGCGGTGGCGGATTGCTTTCCCGAATTTGCCCAACCTATTTACGATTCACTACACGCCGCTCCGCAGCGGGAAACAGCGCCATGGGAAGCAGAATAACCCTTCGCTAAGGCGATTCCCCCTCGAGCGGTTCTAGAAGGATAATGGGAATCGGCCGTTTTTGGATGCGCTGGCGGTACAAGCGATAGCCGAAGAAGGTTTGCTCGGCAAGCTGCCAGTAATGTTGATATTCTTCACCTCGTGCCTCGTGAGCCACAAAACTTTTGCGTTCACCGTTGATCAGACATTCTGCCCGTGGCGTCTTCTTTAGGTTGAAGTACCAACTTGGGTATCGTTCCTGACCAAAGTTGGTAGCGATGAGCGCCAAGCGTTCAGGCTGTGTAGGATCGATGATCGGCAACAAGGGAGTAGTACGCAACTGCCCGCTTTTGGCTCCCACCGTAGTTACCATCACCACGGGTAGACCGGCAAGCAGGCTGGTTAGGGTTTGCCGCTCTCCACTCAGGCGAAACCACCAGCGGTCAATCGGAGGAAGGCATCGCGCCAAAAAGAGGGCGACGCTCGGCCGGCTGGAAATTCGGTGAATGAGCCGATTAAGCGGAGAAGGCGAATTTCCCTTCCTGCGCCAAATCCATCGCAGGCTCACCCCCAGAGCGAGGATCAGCGTCCAGCCTGCCCAAATAAGCTCAACCTGCAAGGGGACAGCCAGAAACTCGCCGCTCAGGTTGGTCATATAGTGAAACAAGATGGCGGTCAGGGTTGCGCCGCCTGAGGCGTTCATCAATGCCGTCATCAGGATGGATTGGCTCATCAGGTTCAAACTATAAATCCAAAAGCGAAGGGAGGCAAAGCCCAATTCAGCTTGGTAGGTGCCGGGGATGAAGAAAAGGGGTAAATGCCACAAGTTCCAAACCAACCCTAAGACAAGGCTGGAAAGCAAAGGCCCCCATTTGAATTGCAGGCGAGGTAGAGCATACCCCCGCCACCCCAATTCTTCGGGGAGGGGGCCAAAGAAGAAGGTCAGGACAACCAATCCAAGCAACGACAAGGGCTGAGAGGACCACGCCGCCGGGGCGTCCAGTGTCGGGAACGTGCCGCTCAAAACTCGAGCAGTGATCAGGCTGAGGAGCGCTAACAGCGGTTGCAGCAGAAGGCTGAGAGCAAGGATAATGAGCGGAACGCCCCGCCCTTGCAGGCTGCGCGCTAAGAAAGCCTTCAGCCCTTCGCCATCGTGGAAGCGTGCCATCATCCCCACTGCAATCAACAAAGGCCCTAAGCCGCTGATGACCCGCAGCACTCCTGTCGACCATTGCGTAGCGTCGTCCCCGCGCAGAATGACGATCAACAGAAAAGCCCACGACCAGAGCAGGGTCAGGACAAGATAAAGCAAAGCGTTGGATAGCGAGGGGAAGGCGTAAGGAAAGTAACGGATGCGACGAGGTGTATCCATGAGTTCGTAAACCGCAAAGGTAGGAGGATTATATCGTGAATAAGAGGATTTTGGGAGTTCTAAGCCTACACCGACCTGGCTTATGCATCCAAGGAGGCGGTTGTCTTGGGTCTAGTGAGAGGTAGTTCGTCTTACACCAAGATCGCCAAGGTAAAAACTTTGTGCTCTTGTGGTGAAGTTGCCTGAAAGGGTAAAGAGGCATCAAGGCGTAGTCGGTGTGGCGGTGGCGAGATAATTCCAGCGCATCCAGCCCGTTTTCCCATCCGGCAACAGCACGGGCACCCAAGGCATACCTTGGTGCTCTTGGACTTCTCCGGTAATGGCAACTAGGGCGCCGTTGAGCAGGCTGCCCACAATGGCTCCGCCTGGCTGATCGCGCAACAAGACTCCCTCACTATTGGCAGCCCGTACTACGGCAAAGAGCGGCGTGGGTGTCGGCGAAGGTGTTGGGGAGGGGGTGTGCGTCCGCGTAGGGGTTAGGGTGAGCGTGGGCGTTTCGGTCGGTGGTGGCACGGTCGGCGTAAGCGTCACCGTGGAAGTTAGGGTGGGCGTAAGGGTCATGGTCGGCGTGGGGAAGCCCAGATAATGACGGGCAGCCACTCCCGCACTACCAAAGCCGATCAACAGAACGACCGTGACGAGAGCCACTGTCCCTCCTAAGGTGTAACCAAACGGTGTGGGAGGACGAAAACCGAGAAAGGCTAAGGTGAGGGTGCCCACCATCACCGCAAAGAAAAGATGGACGATAAAGACTGCCAAACCATCGGCAAAAAGATGCGTTCTACCGGCCGCCAAAGCGAATCCGCTGGCTGCCAAGGGGGGGAAGAGCAGGTAGGCTACCCCAACGCTCGGCAGATGAGCCATCCGCTCAGGGTGGGTCATCGTGGCGCTGAGCACAACCATCGCCGCCAAGAGGACGATAAAATTTGGCAGCGCAAATTGGGTTGCGCGCAGCGTTTCATCCAGGCGGAGTTCCAGACCAAGGAAGATGAGAAGGCGAGCCAACAGGCCGCTGCCCATGCCGCCCACCACCGTAAGGGCTGCCCCAATCAGGATGCCGCCCAGATTGCGCAGAAAGAAACGCAGCGAACCTACAATATTCCCTAGTGCCATGCCGACCACCGGCGCCAACAGCGGCGCCAGGACGCAGCCCAGCACGACTACCGCCGCCGAGTTTGCAAGCAGCCCCAAACCGATGACGATGCCGGCAAGCAAGGAAAACAAAAAATAGTCAAAGGAGGGTGAGGCGCGGTGAGCAAATTGGTCGAGAAGAGTCGCCCGTTCGTCTACCCCCAAAGGCGCCAACAAGCGGCGCGCCCGCCTTCGCCGCGCCGGGGGCAGGGTATTGGGATCGTCTGGAATCTGCTCGCTGGAAAGGTTGGTCATTGGCGTAAACTGGCAACTAGGCGCAGGGGTTTTTCGATGAGTTCAAAGGCGCAGTAGATATCGGGCACCAATAAATCGGCTGACTGCACAGCCTGCGTGCTTGTCCCTTCTTGGGATAAGACACAAATCCCAATTGCCGCTTCCTTCAACATCGCGGCATCATTTGCGCCTTGTCCGATGGCAATCACCTTTTCGGTACCCAGCTCTCTGACATAGGCAGCTTTTTGTTCGGTCTCCTGCCCACGCGGGATGGTGTGGACGCTGATACCCAACTGAAGCTCGATCGTCTCGATATTGTGGCGGGTGTTGGCAGTCAAGATATGAATGGTCAGGCGGTCACTCAACTTTTTCAAAAGGCGCGGCATCCCCTCCAATAGGTTGCCATCTACCGAGAGGGTGCCGTTGAGATCACAAACGAGATGCTCGATGCGTAGCGACCCCCGCCCAGGGATGTTTAACTCAATCATAAATGTATTATAACGTGAAGGGCTGGAGCTGTTGAAAAGGAAGTCACGTTTGCGGATATTTCTCCAAACTTTCGACCACTTTCGCCAGAAAGGCATCTGCTGAAGCGCCGTCCAGGATGCGGTGATCGAACGTCAAGGATAGATAGACCATCGGACGAATGGCGAGCAGATCGTTGCCGGAGTCATCTTCACGAACGACCACTCGCTTTTGGATCGCCCCGACCCCTAAGATAGCGCATTGAGGTTGATGGATGATCGGCGTAGCAAACAGCGAACCGGCCACGCCATGATTGGTGATGGTGAAGGTGCCGCCTTTGACCTCATCCGGTTTCAACTGGCGGTTGCGAGCGCGTTGGGCAAGGTCATTGATCGCCCGTGCTAGCCCAAGCAGAGAAAGACTGTCGGCATATTTGATCACCGGCACAATCAGCCCCTCGTCCCCTAAAGAGGTGGCTAACCCCAGATGAATGTGGGAGTGAATCAAAATCCCCTCAGGAGTGAAAGAGGAATTGACCATTGGGTGGGCTTTCAAGGCTGTTACAACCGCCGCCGCAAAGTAAGCCGTGTAGGTTAGCTTTGCACCTTGGCGCGCAAATTCGTCCAGATGCGCTTGGCGATGCACAACCACGCGGCTGAGATCGGCTTCCATGACGGTTGTCACATGTGCCGAGGTGCGTTTGCTGGCAATCATGTGTTCGGCAATGGCTTTGCGCATCACGCTGAAAGGGATAAGCTGTTCGCCGAGAGCGGCAGTTGGGGTGGGCGTTGCCGGGGCAGGTTTGCCAAAGACCAACTCGGTAGGGCGGAACAGATCGCCATCGGCGGGGGTTTCCCAAATGGGTTGTGCCTCGGCTGAAGCGGCTGCTTTCTCCTGCCGTTCTTCCAAGTAAGTCAGGAGATCTTTTTTGGTGATGCGTCCACCCTGCCCGCTGCCCTTGACTTGAGAGAGGTCAATTTGATATTCCTTTGCCATGCGCGCCACTACCGGGGAGATAAACCCTAGCTCTCTCTCTGGTGAGACGGAGGGAAGGGAGGCGGCTTTTTCGGCAGCTTGCGGCACTGGCTCGGCGGAGACGCCAGCCGCATCAACTTGGCTGGGCAGCGCCTCGCCCGGCTCGCCAATCCAAGCGATGACCGTGCCGGCTTGTACGGTTGTCCCCTCCGCAACCAAGATCTCCAGCAAAACGCCGCTTGCAGGGCTGGGGATTTCGGTATCCACTTTATCTGTATTGACCTCCAAGAGCGCTTCCATTTCCTGAACGGCATCACCTTTTGCCTTGAGCCACTTGGTGACCGTCCCTTCGACCACCGATTCACCGAGTTGGGGCATAATCACTTTGGTAGCCATATCTCACTCCTATCAGCATCAAAAAGCCGCTAACTCGCGGATAGCTGCAGCAATTTTTTCGGGATTCGGCATGAACCAGTCTTGTAGGGGGTGGCTGAAAGGCACTGCCGGGACATCTGGACCCGCCAATCGTCGCACCGGCGCGTCCAAATCGGTGAACGCATCTTCGGCGAGGATGGCGGCAATCTCAGCCCCATAGCCGCCGGTGAGATTGTCCTCATGGACAATTAGGGCTTTTCCGGTCTTGCTGACCGATTGCAGAATGGTTTGGCGGTCGATAGGCAGCAAGGTGCGCAAGTCGATGACTTCCGTATCGATTCCCTCTACAGCGACGATTTGAGCAGCTTTCAGGGCGTAATAATGGGTCATGCCATAGGTAATCAGCGTTAAGTCTGCACCGCGGCGGCTAATGTTGGCTTTGCCAAGCGGGACAGTGTATTCCCCTTCGGGTACCTCTCCTTTGATTAGGCGGTAACCTTTTTTGGGTTCAAAATACAAGACCGGATTTGGGTCGCGCACAGCGGATTTCAGCAAGCCTTTGGCATCATAGGGATTGGAAGGGATAACCACTTTTAATCCCGGCACATGGGTGAAGAAGGATTCGACACTCTGAGAGTGGTACAATCCGCCGCCAATGCCGCCGCCGTAGGGGGCGCGGATGACAATCGGCACCGTCCATTCACCGTTGGAGCGGTAACACATCTTGGCAGCCTCGTTGACGATTTGATTGAAGGCCGGGTGGATAAAATCGGCGAATTGAATCTCGCAAATCGGACGCATTCCGTAAAGGGCAGCACCGATGCCAACCCCCACAATGGATAGCTCTGCCAAGGGTGCATCGATGACCCGCGCGGCTCCATATTTCTCATAGAGCCCTTGAGTGGCGCGGAAAACACCGCCGCGTTTGCCGACATCTTCTCCAACGATGAAAACGCGGTCGTCATGGGCTAATTCCTCATCCATCGCCTGTCGGATAGCTTCAATCAGGGTTATCTCAGCCATGGCGAATATCCTCGGCGTAGACCGGGTAGGCGGCTTCTTGTGGATCCGGGTAAGGAGCGCTCTCGCCAAACCGCACGGCATCATCGACAAGCTCTTTGGCGCGCTTTTCGAACTCGTCGAACTTTTGGGGGGTAAGGATGCCCGCTTGCTGTAACGTGTGGCGCGCAATCAAGATCGGGTCACGTTGCTTGAATTGTTCCACTTCTTCACGGGGGCGATAGGAGCGATCGTCATCATCCGAGGAGTGCGGCGTGATGCGATAGACTTTGGCTTCGACAAGGGTAGGACCTTCGCCCCGGCGCGCTCGATCAACCGCTTCCTTCATCACCTGATACATGGCGAGGAAATCCATTCCATCCACCGACACGCCGGGCAATCCCAAGCCAAGGGCTTTGTCGGCTGCATTTGCCACAGCCATTTGTTGTTCCTGACGAACCGAAATAGCATACAGGTTATTGGTGATGATGAAGACAACCGGCAAGCGATGCACCGCCGCCCAGTTGACCCCTTCGTACCATTCACCCTGCGAAGTTGATCCTTCGCCGACAGTGGTGATTACCACCTTGTCCTCGCCGCGCAATTTGATCGCCAGACCGATACCAGCGGCATGTGAGGTCTGCGTGGCGACCGGCGCAGAATGGCTGATGACATTGGCGCGCTTCAGACTCCAGTGGCTGGGCATCTGCCTGCCGCCCGAGCTGGGATCTCCCTTCTTGCCCATTAAGCCCAGTATAAATTCTCGCGGCGTATACCCCAACGCCAGCATTAAGGTCAGATCGCGGTAATAGGGGGCAATCCAATCATAGCCACGACGGATGGCGTAAGCTGCACCGATTTGAGCGCCTTCATGGCTAATGGCTGAAATGTGAAACGCGATCTTCCCTTGACGATGCAATGCCCAGGCGCGCTCATCCAAGCGCCGAGAGAGCAGCATCGTCCAATACATTTCCAGCAAGGTCTCTTCTGGAAGTGGTAAATCCATGCGTCCTCCTCCGGCAAAACAAACCCCATTCCTTATATTTTTACCACTAATATCTGAATTAGGGAATAGAAAAACAGCCTGCTTTGCGGCGCGCGTTCCACGCACCTTCTTTGTCGACGGTCTTCGTGATTGATTGAAGTCGGTTATAATTGGCGCAGGAGGATTTCAAGATGGCGTTGCGGCAAGCAAACTCTCGAGGGTGTTTTATCTGTGGATTGGAAAATCCGGTCGGCCTTCATTTGGTCTTTTACGAAGTGTGTGCGGGTGAGATTTTTGCCGATGTGGTGCTTGACGCTCGATACGAGGGATTTCCAGGCATGGCACATGGCGGGGTGGTAGCGGCGATGTTGGACGAAGCTTGTGGACGGGCGTTGATGGGCTCTGACCCGCAAAAGCCCCGCTTTATGTACACGGCGCGTTTGGAAATCCGTTACCGCCAACATGTTCCCCTCAATCAACAATTACGCCTAGAGGGGAAAGCCTTGAAGGATCGCGGACGGACAGCAACTGCCTCAGCCACCCTGCTGACCTCAGATGGAAAAGTGCTTGCCGAAGCAGAAGCATTGCTGGTGGATGTCCCCCAACAAGATTATCAAGGAGTCGATTTGGAAAGCTTTGGTTGGAAAGTCTATCAGGAGGAACGAAAATGATCGTCGAATACCATCGCCCCCAAACCCTGGCGGAGGCGATTGATTTACTCCAGCGTAAACATCCCCTAACTCGCCCCCTTGCGGGCGGCACAACGATCAACTTTAAGGACGAGCAGCCCCTCGCTGTGGTAGATTTACAAGCCCTTGGCTTAGATCATCTGGAACGGCAAGGCAATCTGCTCCACATCGGCGCAATGGTGACTTTGCAACAATTGATGGAGTTTCCCGATTTGCCGGCTTGTTTGGGAGATGCCATCCGTCATCAGGCGACTTATAACCTGCGCCACATGGCAACGGTAGGGGGAAGTCTGGCAAGCGCTGATGGACGCTCTCCCTTTGCAGTTGCCATACTGGCTCTGGATGCCCAGTTGAAGCTATTGCCGGGGGATCGCGCCCTCAGTTATGGGGATTTTTTAGCCCTGCGGCAAGAATTGCTCCCCTCTCAGTTGATCACGGCGGTTACCCTTAACCTTCAGGTAGACCTAAGTTATGAATATGTTGCCCGCGCACCAGCCGATTTGCCCATCGTTTGCGCGGCTCTGGGACGCTGGCCATCTGGACGACTGCGCCTTGCGTTGGGCGGTTGGGGAAAGACGCCGACGCTTGTTCTCGATGGGCAAGGACACGAGGGGTTGAGGCTGGCAGCTCAATCGGCTTTTAGCCAAGCTGAGGATGAATGGGCAAGTGCAGCCTATCGCAGCCATGTTGCCGGGGTGTTGGCTCAGCGTTGTTGGCAGCGCGTCGCTTCACAGATGAAGGAAGGTTGAGATGGAAATTTCTCTACTGATTAATCAGCAAAAGCATTCCCTAAAGGTCTCGCCACATGAATCCTTATTGAGCGTTTTACGCCGCTTGGGCTATTATGGCGCGAAATTCGGCTGTGATACGGGCGAGTGCGGCGCTTGCGCCGTCTTAATGGATGGTAAACCGGTCAACTCCTGCCGTGTGCTGGCTGCTCAAGCGGAAGGGCATGTCATCGAAACCATCGAAAGCATCGGAGAACATCCCCAGCAAGGATGGAAACAAACCGAGGGATTGCATCCCTTACAACAAGCCTTCATCGAAAGCGGAGCGATCCAGTGCGGCTATTGCACGCCTGCCCAGATTTTGGCTGCCTATCATCTGCTAGAGCACAACCCAAATCCGAGCGAAAAGGAAGTGCGGGATGCCCTTTCGGGCGTTTTGTGTCGCTGCACCGGCTACCTGAAGCCGGTCGAAGCGGTGCTGCGCGCCGCCGCCATGTTGCGCGGCGAAGCCGTTCCGCCCTTATCTTTTGGCGATCGTGAACTGTTTGGCTTGCCTTTCGTTCCTGAACAGCCCTCTGAGGGAGAAGAATCCCTTGATCTCCCCAGCAGAGGCGCCCACACCCAAACCAAAATCCTGCCCAAAGTGATCTTCTCCCCCCAAGTTCCTAGCCATCAGCGAGTTGGAAAGCCCGAAAAGAAAGTCGATGCGATCAAATTAGCCCAAGGAAAACCAGCCTTTGCTGCAGACTTTGAGATGCGCGGTTTATTGTATGCCAAGGTACTGCGCAGCCCCTATGCCCATGCGCGCATCAAGCGCATCGACACCCAGCGCGCCAAAGCGTTGCCTGGCGTTGCCGCCGTGCTCACTTGGCAGGACATCCCGCGCGTTGTCTTTTCTACAGCCGGCCAATCTGACCCTATTCCAGGTCCGTTGGATACCTTCTCCTTGGACAACAAAGTGCGTTTTGTGGGCGATCGGGTAGCTTTTGTGGCGGCTGAAACTCCGCAGATCGCCGAGCAAGCTCTAAAACTCATTGAGGTCGAGTATGAGCCTTTACCGGCTGTCCTAGACCCGGCTGAGGCGCTCTCGCCAAGTGCGCCGCGCATTCACGATGAACCCGAATATGTGAACTTTGCCGAGTCAGACCCTTCGCGCAATCTGGCTGCACACATCCACATCGATATCGGTGACGTGGAAAAAGGATTTGCAGAAGCCGATTACATCTTCGAAGGCGATTACGAAGTGCCAAAGGTGCAACAAGCTCACATCGAGCCGCATGTTGCCCTCAGCTATTGGGATGAAGACGACCGCTTGGTGATTCGCACCAGTACCCAAGTGCCTTTTCATGCGCGGCGTATTCTGTCGCCGGTGCTGGGCTTGCCAATCAAGCGCATTCGGGTGATCAAACCTCGTATCGGCGGTGGTTTTGGTGGCAAACAGGAAATCCTGATCGAAGATGTGGCTGCTCATCTCACCATTGCTACCGGGCGACCAGTGCTCTATGAGATGACTCGCGAAGAAGAATTCATTGCCGCCCGTTCACGCCACCCGATGCGCATCCATCTCAAGACGGGCGTCAAAAAAGATGGCACGATAACCGCCAACGCCATGCGCGTCCTCTCGGATACCGGCGCTTACGGCTGTCATGCCCTGACGGTGACCGGCAACACCGGGCATAAATCGATGGCTCTTTATGTGGGAGATGGGAAGTATCGCCAAAGTCCGAACATCCAATTTCATGCCGACATCGTCTATACCAATCACCCGCCGGCGGGTGCCTATCGCGGTTATGGTGTACCGCAGGGGTTCTGGCCTGTCGAGCGTCACATGGAAAAAATTGCCCGCCAATTAAACCTGGACCCACTCGAGTTTCGGCTGAAGAACGCCTTGCGGGCGGGCGAGCTGCATCCCTTTAGCACAGCTTGGAGCGAGGGGCGAGAACCGCGCCCCGAAGTCATCCAAACCTGTGGGCTAGAAGAGTGCGTGCGCCAAGGCAAAGCTGCGATCGGCTGGGATCAAAAATTCGGCAACCCCCAATGGCATGAAATTCCAGGCAAACCCCACCTGCGGCGGGGCATCGGTGTTGCCCTTGTAATGCAGGGCACAGCCATCCCTTACCTTGACATGGGCGGAGCCAGCATCAAGATGAATGATGACGGTTCCTTCAACTTGCTGATTGGGGCAACCGATCTCGGTACCGGCTCGGATACAGTGCTGGCACAAATGGCAGCAGAAGTGTTGGGCGTAGCCGTTGAGGATGTGATCGTCTATTCTTCCGATACTGATTTCACCCCCTTTGATAAAGGAGCTTATGCTTCCAGCACCACTTACATCTCCGGCGCAGCGGTGGTCAAGGCTGCCGAACAGGTTGCCGAGCGCATTCGCCTGCGCGCAGCTCGAATGCTGAACAAGCAATCCGATGGTAGCGGGGAAGTCTCGCCAGAGAGTTTGATCTTGCGCGAAGGGAAAGTGTTTGCTCCCGACGGACGCAGCCTGGCCCTTGCAGAGGTTGCCCATAACGCCTTGCATCACGAAGACCAAGAGCAGATCATGGGGGTAGCCTCCTTCTATTCGCCGGTTTCGCCGCCGCCATTTGCTGCCCAGTTTGCCGAAGTGACGGTGGACATTGAAACCGGGCAGGTTCATGTAGATAGACTGGTCATGGCGGTGGATAGCGGCGTGATCGTCAATCCCCTCACGGCATCCGGCCAAATTGAAGGGGGGATGACCCAAGCTCTCGGCTATGCCGTGTGCGAAGAGATGTGTTACGATGAAGATGGACGGGCACGCGAACGAGATTTCCGCCACTATCATATTTTCCAAGCCCATGAAATGCCTGAATTGGAAACGATTTTTGTCGAGACCTTCGAACCCTCTCATCCCTTTGGCGTAAAAGCAGTGGCAGAGATACCAATGGATGGGGTGGCGCCGGCGGTTGGCAATGCCGTGCTCGATGCCTGGGGGATTGAGATTGATGACAATCCTATCACGCCGGAGAAGGTCTGGCGGGCGTATCAGAAAATGCAGCAGGAGCAAACAGCATGACGAGCATTTATCAAGCCGTTGCCGAGTTAGAGCGCCAAAATCGCCCGGCTGCCCTGTGCATGGTTGTGCGCAGCCAAGGTTCAACACCGCGCCGCGCCAGCAGCAAAATGTTGGTCTATCCCGATGGGAGCATTTTGGGCACGGTGGGCGGCGGCGAGATGGAACGGCGCGTCATTGAAGAAGCTAAACAGGCAATTCAAGAAGGGCAGCCTCGCTACCTCTCTTACAGTATGACCGATCCGGCGCGCGGCGATCCGGGCATTTGTGGAGGTCAAGTGGAAATTTATGTTGAACCGATAAACCCGAAGCCAACCCTCGTGGTGATTGGAGCGGGACATGTGGGCAAAGCGGTTGCTTTCCTAGCGCAGTGGTTGGGTTTCCGTGTTGCCGTGTGGGATGACCGCGCTGAGTTCTGCAATCCAGATTTCATCCCCGCTGCCGATGAATATCATCTGTGTCCGCTCCCAGAGTTGCCCCAACGAATGGAGATAACGCCGTGGCATTATTTGGTGCTGACCACGCGGGGCGCCGACTTAGACGTAGCCGGTCTACCGGCGCTGCTCGAAAGCCCAGCCGCCTATATTGGGGTGATCGGCTCACGCCGACGCTGGGCAAACACTCGCAAAACCTTGCTTGAAAAAGGGGTCAAGAAAGAGACTCTGGAGCGCGTGATTTCGCCAATGGGATTAGAATTAAACGCTGAGACACCCGAAGAAATTGCCGTGAGCATCATGGCAGAGATTATTATGTTGCGTAACGGTGGTCATGGCGGACGAATGCACTTAAAGGTATCTGAAAAATCTGTAGAAATGGAGTGAGTGAACGATGTGGCACCAATATCATAGCGTAACCTCTTTAGAAGAAGCTGCCCAAATCCTCAGCCAACAGCAGGAACGGGCAAGGATCGTAGCCGGCGCAACCGATTTGATCCTTGAAATCGAGCGCCAAGTGCGGCGAGGCATCGAAACGTTGATTGATATCACCCGTGTGCCGAATTTGGACAAGATCGTCTTAGATGAAGATGGTCTGATCCACCTCGGACCGCTGGTGACCCACAACCACTGTGTTGACTCGAAATTGTTGCACGAGCGCGCTTTTCCACTGGTTGCGGCTGCCTGGGAAGTCGGCGCGCCTCAGATTCGCAACCGCGGCACGGTGGCGGGGAATTTGATCACCGCTTCTCCGGCGAACGACACCATTCCGCCCTTGATCGCCTTGGGGGCAAAAGTCACCCTACTTTCCACTCAGGGTCAGCGTATTGTCCCTTTGAGCGAGTTTTATCGCGGTGTTCGCCAGACTGTCATGCGACCCGATGAGATCCTTGTAGACATCGCCTTCCCAGCCATGCAGCCCAATCAACGCGGTACATTCATTAAGCTTGGCCTGCGCAAGGCTCAAGCGATTTCTGTGGTTAACGCTGCTGTTGTGGTGACCTTTGAAGACGATGAATCCAAGCCGATCTCGGAACGACGTGTCCACAAGGCGGCTATCACGTTAGGTGCTGTGACGCCGGTGATCGGGCATGCGTTCCAAGCCGAACAAGCTTTGGTTGGTAAAACGCTGACCGAAGAGGTCATCGAAGAAGTGAGCCGTCTTGCCCAAGATGCGGCTCGCCCCATCGATGATGTGCGCAGTTCAGCCGATTATCGGTATGAGATGGTGCGCGTGTGCGTTGCCCGTGCGCTGCGCCAGATAGCCCAAGGCGTAGAGACTCAAGCGGTGCCTTCCGACCCGGTGCTGCTGTGGGGAAGAGAATATCGCGGCCAGGCTGCCGCGTTAGATACATCGGTTGAACATCAGCGTCAAACCACGATTGTGACAACGGTCAACGGTAAAGAATATCGAGTGCAGGGTGCTGCCCACAAAACCCTGTTGCGCTTCTTGCGCGAGGACATCGGTCTAACGGGAACGAAGGAAGGCTGTGCGGAAGGAGAGTGCGGGGCTTGTACGGTCTTTTTAGATGGCATGGCGGTTATGTCCTGCCTGGTGCCGGCGCCGCGCGCGCATGGCGCTCAGATCGTGACCATCGAAGGTCTAGCCGAAGGCGAGCAGTTGCATCCAGTACAGCGCACCTTTATCGAAGAAGGAGCGGTGCAGTGCGGCTATTGTACGCCGGGCTTTATTATGTCAGCAGCGAAACTGTTGGAAGAAAAACCGCAACCAAGCCGTGAAGATGTCCAATGGGCAATTAGTGGTAATCTGTGTCGCTGCACGGGTTACTATTCCATCGTCCGCGCCATCGAAAAAGCTGCCAATCTGGCGCAAACGGCCGTCTAAGCTTCAGTGCAAAAGGCTTGATCTTGAGCAGGAGATTGACCACTGCTGCAGGTTGATCTCCTGCGGTTTTTCTCCAGGCTAATTAGTATCTGGTGCGAAAGGCACCGTGATGTAGACTATTGACAAAATAAATGCCTCTTTGGTAGAAGTTAAGCGCCAAACCAAAACTCATACCGCAGAGGCGCCCTAATGTTACAGGATAGATACAAAACCAGCAATTCCAAATCTAAAATTGGGCGGAATTATGGTACAGTACAGGCGAAGCTATGATACCAAGTCTAAACCTTCAAGCCCTAATGAAACACTTTCGTGAACGTTGGTCAAGTCTACCAGACCACCGCAAAGCGAACAACAATCAACGCTATAGCATTGCGGATGGGGTTTTATCCGCCTTTGCCGTGTTTTTCATGCAGTCGAGGTCGTTTTTGGCGCACCAGCGGCTGCTACAGAGCAAAAAGGGCGGAACAATGCTCGCAGTTTGTTTCAAGTGACCGAGATACCCAGTGACCCACAAATTCGCAACCTGCTAGACCCGCTATCGAACACGGACTTTGCGGTTGATTTCTGGTATGTGCTGGACGAATTGAAAGGCGAGCAGCAATTGTTGCGTTTTCGGAATGAGTTGCAGACCTACGCCATTGTGCTGGACGGGGTAAACTTTTTCTCATCGGAAAAGATTTCGTGCGCCAAATGCCTGAAACGGACAGACCGCGCTGGCAGAGAGCATTTTTATCATAGCGCAGTGACGCCGGTGATGGTCAAGCCTGGGATGGCACAGGTCTTGCCATTGCCGCCTGAATTTATTGTGCCGCAAGACGGTCAAGAGAAGCAGGATTGTGAGCGCGCTGCGGCAAAACGCTGGTTAGGGCGGTTTGAGGGGCATTTTGCGCCGCAGTCGGTGACCTATCTGGGGGATGATTTATACGCCAATCAGCCCCTGTGTCAACTCATCGCCGAAACCTACCAACAGTTTTTCATTTTCGTCTGCAAACCCGAGTCGCACGAGAGCTTGTATCAGTGGCTGGACTTTCTGGACAAGAACCAGCTATCGAAACTGTCACGCAACGACAGTGGAACGGCAAACGGGGCGAAATCTGGCGTTATCGCTTTGTGCGCCAAGTGCCCTTGCGCAATGGCGAAGAGGCGCTGCTGGTCAATTGGTTTGAGTTGGTCATTACGGATGAAAAGACGGGCAAAGTTCTTTATCGAAACACTTTTGTCACCAATCATGCTGTGACCGCTGACAATGTCGCCACGCTGGCAGACGTGGGACGTTCGCGCTGGAAGATTGAGAATGAAAATAACAACACTTTGAAAACCAAAGGCTATCATCTGGAGCATAACTTTGGACACGGACAGCAGGATTTAGCCAATGTGCTGGTGACGTTGAACTTGTTAGCCTTTTTGTTGCATAACGTTCAGGAATTGTTGACGCCTGCCTATCAGCGCTTGCGCGAGGCGCTGGGCGCACGCAAAACGTTCTTCAACGACTTGCGCGCCTTAACCCGCTATATGGTTTTTGATTCATGGGACGACTTATTCCGCTTTATGGAAGAAGGGCTGGAAATCAACTCCGTTCCTCCTTAGACATCTTCAGATTTGGAATTGTTGGATAGAACCATTGAGGCTTGTCACGTGCTACAATGAGAATAACAGCTTGAATTTGTATCCGATTTGCAAGAAGGAGGATGTCATGCACGCCAATGGCGTCCGATATGCGCTCTGCCTAATTTTTTTCCTCGGCCTTCCCGTGCTTGCCTGTACGCTGGGAACTCTCGCCAGCCAGCCGACGGAAACTGCCCCGATGGTCAACCTTCCCCCGACGACTTCCCCGCATTTGCCTATCCCCCTGCCGCCCGCATCTGACGCCGCAGCACTCATCCAGCCCGCCGATCTAAGCTATCTAGGGGCATTCCGCCTGCCGGATGACGGTGAACGACCGCGCACGTTTGAATACGGCGGCAATGCCATGACCTTCCGCCCTGGCGCGGATGCGGAAAATGATGGCTTTCCAGGCAGCCTGTTCATCACAGGACATGACCGCATGCCATACGGCGAACTGCCCGATGGTGGACAAATCGCCGAGGTCAGCATTCCCGCCCCCTCGCTTTCCCGCAATGTGTCCAATTTGCCACAAGCCGAATTCCTGCAAACTTTCCACAATGTTCTGGCGGGGCGATTCGAGAGGATGGATACCATTCCGCGCATCGGCCTGCTGTATCTCGACTCGCCAATCAGCGGAGCACGCCTTCATGTTGCCTATGGACAGCACTTTGAACCCGACCCCACACCCCCAACTCACGGCTGGTTCGCTCCGAATCTGGCGAATCCCGACTTTCGCGGTGAATGGTTCATCGCAGGGCAGTCCTGGTATAGCGTCAATGACTACCTGTTCGAGATTCCAGTTGATTGGGGCAATGCCTACGTGGAGGGCCGCCTCATTGCGACAGGCCGCTTCAGGGATGGCGGCTGGTCTGGGATGGGGCCTACGCTGATTGCCTACCGTCCCTGGGATGCGAATGGCAATCCGCCCACTGCAGGCGCGTCCATCGAAGCAACTCCTCTGCTCCGTTACGCCGATTCAATCGAAACGGATGCGATTGAGCGCTGTCTCAGCGGCTACCAGCACCCCGACGAGTGGAGCGGCGGCGCGTGGCTGACGACACCCTCCGGCCAATCGGCGGTTGTATTCGCCGGGGCGAAATCGCTAGGAGCAAAATACTGGTACGGATACGTCAACCCGGCCGGTCCCGAACTGCCCTGCGTGGATGGAGAGGTGACCGACTTTCTCACCTGCCGCCTGGCTGATGGTTCCCCCTGTCCGCCGCAGGATTTCCAAGAATGCTCCGCACATAACGGCGTACGCGGCTGGTGGACGTCGCGTTGGGAAACCCAAATCATCTTCTACAACCCTGCCGACCTGGCGCGCGTGGCACGTGGTGAAATCGCCTCCTGGCAGCCGCAGCCTTACGCTGTCTTGAATCTCGACGCGCACATGTTTTTCAACCCATCCGGCGTTGAGGTGGAACAACTCGGCAGCGGCAGCCAGCGCCGCTACCGCATCGGCGATGTAGCTTATGACCGCGCCAACGGCTTGCTCTACCTGCTGGAACTCTTTGCCGACGGGGCAAAGCCGGTTGTACACGTCTGGCGGGTGGAAGGGACGAATAATCACCGCGGATATTTGCCCCTCGTCATGCGTTGAGGTCTTTTAGAAAGGGTCTGTGGATGTCTGCTGAAGAGAGTGTAGAAGTCCGTTTGAGCAACATGGTTTTCGGCGGCGCGGCATTCGGGCGATTGGCGGATGGACGGGCCATTTTTGTGCCCTATGCCCTGCCAGACGAGCGCGTGCAGGTCGAGATAACCGAGCAAAAGCCTCACCATGCTTGGGGGCGCTTGCTGAAGGTGCTGGAGGCTTCTCCCCTGCGCATTGCGCCGCGCTGCCCGCATTTCGGTGAGTGCGGCGGCTGTCATTATCAGCACTTGCCCTACGAGGAGCAGGTTTCCCTGAAAGCCCGTCTATTGCAAGAACAATGGCAACGCCTTGGCGGCTTCGACGAACTGCCGCCGTTGGAGGTTTACCATTCCCCGCGCGCCTGGCATTATCGCAACAGCATTCAATTTCACCTCACCTCCGAGGGCAAGTTGGGCTTTCAGCGCGCCCGAAGCCACGCAACCTTCGCCGTTCAACACTGTTTTCTGCCCCTAGAACCGCTGGTTGGGCTGTGGGAACAGATCGAACTCGACCCGGCTGCAGGGATTGAGCGCATCACGGTGCGCTGCGACAGCGATGAAAACCTGATGCTGATCCTCGAAAGCGAGTCGGTCGAGACTCCCGAAGTTTCCGTGGAAGAATTGCCGATCTCGGTCGTTCACCTCAGCCCTGCGGGAAGTCTGGTGATTGCCGGCAGCGAATATCTGTGGATGGAGATCAAAGGACAGCGATTGCGCCTTTCTGCCGGCGCTTTCTTTCAGGTCAACCCTGCTGTGGCAGAACAGATTGTTGACTACCTGCTGGCACACCTGCACTTCTCCGCAGCCGATACGCTGGTGGATGTGTACTGTGGCGGTGGTTTATACAGCCGCTTTCTCGCCCCGCAGGTCGGGCGGCTGATCGGCATCGAGAGTTCGCCCTTTGCCTGCCGGGATTTCGAGGTGAATTTAGACGCCTTCGAAGGGGTTGAATTATACGAAGCAACGGCAGAACAGGTTTTGCCCAATTTGGAGTTTCAGCCGCAGATTGTGCTGCTCGATCCGCCCCGCAGCGGTTTGAGCAAGTCGGTGCGACAGGCGTTGATGCGCCTTGCCCCACCGCAGATTGCCTACATCTCCTGCGACCCGGCGACCTTTGCTCGCGATGCTGGCTATCTCGCCCAAGCGGGCTATCAAGCGGCACACCTAGCCTTCTTCGACATGTTCCCGCAGACCTATCACATTGAGACGGTGGGCATCTTTCGCCGCTGAGCCGCTACGGTTTGGTCAACGGCTCGAACAACTTGTTGTATTCCTCCACCGCAAAGCGGTCGGTCATGCCGGCAATGTAGTCGCAGATCGTGCGTTCCAAACCGCGCTCTTCGATCGTCTCCTGGATGTGGCGGGGCAACATCTGCGGTTCGCTCTGGTAGGCTTGGAACAGCTCTTTGATAATCCGTTCAGCCTTGGTCTGCATTCTGACCACGCGATGGTGGCGATAGAGGTTCTTGTACAAAAAGTCTTTCAGGGGACGGTTGCGCTGATACATCTCCTCCGAGAAGACGACCACATTATAGGGCAACCGTTGGGCATCTGCTGGGGAAGATAGACGCGCTTCTTTGATGAGCAGGTCACTGGTATGCACCAAATCGTTGACTTCCAACCCGATCAAGCGCCGAATCATGCGGTGACGAGAGAGATCATCCAGCTCCGGACCTTTCCACCCCACGCTTTCGACCAAAATCTCCCACAAGGTAATTCCTTCCAGCATCGAAGGCGTGATCATCCCTGAACGCAAGCCATCATCCAAGTCGTGGGCGGTATAGGCAAGTTCATCGGCGACGTTGGCAATTTGCGCTTCGATCGAAGCGCGCAGTTCAGGATGATAATCGCGCGCGTCGGCGACATCGTATTCCGACTCATGTTTGACAATCCCCTCGCGGGTTTCCCAAGTCAGATTCAGGCCTGGGAAATCAGCATACCGCCGTTCCAGGAAGGTGACAATGCGCAGCGATTGTTTGTTGTGGTCAAAACCGCCGTAATCCTGCATCAGCCGCGCCAAGGCAGTTTCACCGGAATGCCCAAACGGTGGGTGACCCAGATCATGTGCCAGACAGATGGCTTCGACCAAATCTTCATTGACTCCCAAAGCCCGGGCGATGGTGCGCCCAATTTGGGTCACCTCGAGGGTGTGGGTCAAACGCGTGCGGTAATAATCGCCTTCGTAGTTGATAAAGACCTGTGTTTTATACTCCAAACGACGAAAAGCCGTCGTGTGCAAGATGCGATCGCGATCGCGTTGAAAAGCGGTGCGATATTCGGCTTCGTTTTCAGGGTATTGGCGTCCTTTGCTGTTTCTGCTGCGGATGCCATAAACTGCCAGCGAGCGCTCTTCGAGATTTTCCAATTCCAAACGGGTATTCATAGCCTCGTCCTTTCTGGAAGCGAATGCCGATCAACCAAGCCGAGAGAACCCCTCGGGTTTGAGACCTTTCCAACCCCAAGCAGCGCCTGTTTGATGCCCAAGAAAACCATCTTCATTTTCATTATGCATGAATGCGGGTGCCGAGGTTTTCGCCGCTCAGGGCACGCCGAACCGCTCCCGCAGGTTCGCCGTTGAAGATCAAGATTTCAAGTTGAGGGATTTCCTGCACTAAGGCTAAGCTCTGGCGGACTTTGCTTTCCATTCCGCCGGTCACATCAGGGGCATTGGAACCGCCCAATTGCAATCGCCCTTGGCGAATGTCTGCCGGGGTGATCTCGCGCACCAGTTCGGTGCAGGCTGGAAAGTCTCGCCACACCCCTTCTTCGATGCCGGCTAAAAGGATGCGTTGGGGATGCAGATGCCGGGCAAGATGTTCGAAGAGGTCTTCGGTGGAGAGGATCGTGCCGCCGCGTTGACGGTCGAAGATCACATCGCCGCAGATCAGGGGCAGCAAGCCGGCTTGCAGGGCAGAGCGGATGGGATACAGTTCCCAAATGGCAACGCGCCCATCTTCAGCAGTGACGCTGGCGCAGGGGGATAACGAGATGACGGGTAACTTCGCCCCCAGCAGGGCATCGACCACCAACCGGTTCAGGGTTGCCTCTTCTTTCCACACTTCGGCAAATCCCAGCCACTCTTCAGGAGTATGAACCCCCTGACGGGTGCCGTAGCGTTTCGCCGGCACATGCCCAAAAGAGCCCGCCCCATGGCCGACCAACAGACGCAAGCCTGGGTTTTCAGCTCGCGCCTCGGCAATTTCCTGCGCTAATCGTTGTAGCACTTGCAGACGAGGGGTGTAGGGCTGCTGTTTATCGGTAATCAGCGATCCACCCAGTTTGAGAAAGACCAAAGAGGAAGGGTTTGTGTTCATAGATACCTATTCTGAGCACAGGATTTTAACCGACCGTGGTGACAATGACCCCCCGCGCGCCGGCTTCCTTCAAGGCTTGAGCAACGGTCGAGGCGTCCGAGGAGTTGACCAGGGCAATCAGGTTTCCTCCTCGACCGCCGCCGCTCAATTTGGCGCCTAGGGCGCCGGCGTGGCGGGCTGCCTCAATCAGATGCTCCAAAACCGGCGAAGAGACGCCCAGTTCTTGTAACAGGCTTTGATTGCGGTTCATCAGCTCGCCAAGCTGATCGGGTTGCCCTTTTTCGATCAGGGCGCAGGCTTGTAAAACGATCGCCCCAATTTGGTCAAAAAGGGCTTCGAAGCGTTCGGGGTCTTGTTGCCAGGCTGCGCGAACGTCGGCAACGGTTGCTGCGGTGGGGCTGGGAATGCCGCTGTCGGCAATGACCAGTGTAAACGGGCGTCCTACTCGCAGGGGTTGGATGGGCTCGCCGCGCACAAAGAACACCGCTTTTTGCAGGGCAATGACGGTATTATCAACCCCGGAGGGGGTGCCATGGTAGATCTTTTCCACCTCATAGGCGATTTTCGAGACAGTCTCATCGCTTAGAGATTTGCCCAAATAGGCAGCCACAGCGCGAATGATGGCTACCGAAACGGCTGCCCCCGACCCCAAGCCAGAAGCCGGCGGAATCTCGGATTGAATTGAGATTTGACAAGCCGGCAGATAGGCAGCGCCGAGTTCCTCAGCGGTCAATTCAACCACGCGCCGCAGCGGATGGTCTTCGGCAAGTTCGTCAAGCAGCGCATCGAGTTGAACTGCCGGGGCAAGCAGGCGCACTTGCCCATGCGGGGCGCGCGGCTCGGCGCGGACGATGGCGCGGGCTCTCAAGGAGGTCACCGGCACGGCAATCGCCGGGCGGCCATACACCACAGCATGTTCGCCGAAGAGGATGACTTTTGCGGGGGCTTGAGCGGTAAAAGCAGGCATAGGCTAATAAATATAGAAGATCAGGATCACAGCCACCCCCCAGAGGGCGATCGTCCATTGCAAGGGTCGATCGGAGAGCAAGACCTCTTCGGGTGCACCGCCGCTAAGTTTCACCTGAATCAGGTAAAGATAGCGGAAGATGCCGTAGATCACAAAGGGGATGGTCAACATCATCACATGGTTGTCGGGCAGATTGGGCGCCGAGAAAGTGTACAGGCTATAGGCGATGATGGTTGCTCCGGAAACAATGGTGATCAATTGATCCAGTAGCGGAATGGTGTAACCATTTAACACCCGCCGATGATTATATGCATCCTCTGCTAGGAGAGCCAGTTCGGCACGGCGCTTGCCAAACCCGATATACAACGACCCCAATGTCGTAACCACATACAACCAAGGAGAAAAGCGCGCCACCTGAATCAAAACCACCCCGGCAGCAACCCGCAACACAAATCCCGCTGCAATGGCAAAGACATCGATGATGGGGATGTGTTTCAACCACTTAGAATAAGCCAGATTTAGGACAAAATAACCGACCCCTACCAGCGCAAAAGCGGGGGATAACCAGTAGGTGAAGGGAAAAATGAAAAGCGACATCAAGACCGCCGCGCCCACCGCCACCGAAGGAGGCAGTTTGCCGGAGGGCAGCGGTCTATGGGCTTTCTGCGGATGTTTGCGATCCGCTTCGATATCCATGAGATCGTTGATCAGGTAAACCAATCCGGAAATGAGACAGAAAATGATAAAACCAAGCAGGGTGTGAAGGATGGCAGGCAGATGAGCTAGGTTGAGCTGACGATCGAAGACGAGAGCAGCAAACAGGACGCCATTTTTGACCCACTGGCGCGGGCGCATGGTGATGAGCAGGTACTTCAGATAGCGCAAGCGCATGACAGACTCCTGAAGAGGTTTCCTTTATTGTAACCGAGAATAGGGCGAATACGGGCTGGCGCCCTGCTCGACCCGCGCCTTACCCTCCCGCGTCATTTCGAACGCAGTGAGAAATCTTAGACCCCTCACTTCGTTCGGGGTGACACCCAGTCGAGGGTTGAGCCTGTCGAAACCCAGCAATGTGTCTCGATATGGCGGGAAGAGCACCCGCCTACTCGACCCGCGGACTGCTGCGCGGGTTGAGCCTGTTGAAACCCACAAACTAGATAAGCCGAAACCACCTCACTCTAGCAGGTTAATCGACACTGCCCAATACATTTACCTGATAGCGCTGCCAAGCGCGCGGGGCAAAATCGCGTGCTGCAGCGGATACTTGCGCTTCATCGAGCGTCAGCAGCTTTCGATCTTTCATCAGGATTTTACCGTTCACGATCGTGGTTGTGATCATGCTCTCATGAAAGCCGAAGACGATATGCCAAGGTAAGTTCTCGGGCGTCAGTGGGGTGTGAGGGTGGTAATCGACAAAGATCAGGTCGGCAAAGGCACCTTCCTGTAAGATGCCAAGCGGCGCTTCAGTGAAGAACCGCCCTGCCAGAGCAGCATTGTTGTAAATTGCCATATCGGCAAGGATGTTCGCCGGCATTCGGCGTGGGTCGCGATGCCACACTTTTTGCACCAGATAGGCGAATTTCCACTCTTCCCACATGGTGGAGGAGAAGCCATCCGTCCCAAGACACACGGGGATGCCAATGCGCAACATCGATTCCACCGGCGCAACCCCAACAGCGTTATTCATATTTGAACGCGGTTGATGGGTCACCCAGGAGCCGCTTTCTGCTAAGATTTCCATTTCACGGGCATCGACGTGCACGCAGTGAGCCAAGATGGTGTTCTTGCCCAAAATGCCGTGTCGATGCAGGCGATCGACGACCCGCAACCCCGATTTCGCCAAGCTATCGTATTCATCCGCATCCGACTCGGCAGCATGAATGTGAAACCCCACCCCTTCAGGGGCTTGCGCCCGGCAACGTTCTAAGGTTTCGTCCGAGAGGGTCAGGCTGGCATGTAAACCAAAGGTTGCACGCACAAGCGGACGTCTATTGCCTTCGCAGCCTTTTAGGAAACGCAGGTTTTCGTTGATGCCGGCTTGGGCTTTCCCTGCTCCATCGCGATCGGTGACCTCATAGCACAATACCGCACGTAAACCGGCTTTTTCCACTTCATCGGCGATGACATCGAGCGAGCCTTCAATGGCATTTGGCGAGGCATGGTGATCGATGAGCGTGGTTGTGCCGTGACGGATGGCATCGGCTAACATGACTTGCGTCGAAAGGCGCACATCTTCCAGCGTCAGCGAGCGGTCGAGCGGCCACCACAGTTTTTGCAGGATTTCGGGGAAATCTTTTGGGGCAGCGCCGGGAATAGCCATCCCGCGCGCAAAAGCGCCATAAAAGTGCGTATGAGCGCAGATATTACCCGGCATGACATATTGTCCTTGGGCATCGAGCCTTTCTTCTTCGGGATAGCGGCTCAAACATTCGCTTTGGGGAGCTATTTCAGCGATTCGCCCATCGGCAATGCGAATCGCGCTGCCCTCCACAAGCATGTTATCCATTTGCCAGGTAATCAATTTGCCGTTGATGATGATCATCTCAACCTCACTTTCTATTCGATTCAGAATCAAGCAAAAGCCCACCTCGCAAAAGCAAACACCTAAGACTTAATCGAAGACGGTTGGCATAGCAGGATCGGCATGGGCTCGAAAGGCGTCGGCAATATGGCGAGGCAGGGTGCGTTCCCCGGAGAGGAGAGATGGGATCTCACCCATACCGAAGAAGGCTACCTCGCTGGTTTCATGGCTGGGAGTGGGTTGTCCATCCATCAAGTCACAGAGGAAAATGATCTTGAAAGCGTGAAATAGTTCTAAAGGCCCGAGGCGATTGGCATCATAGACACCGATCACCTTGCGGGCTTTCACTCGAAAGCCGGACTCCTCATAAGCCTCACGCTCGGCTGCTTCGGATGGAATATCGCCCACGTCTGCCCAACCGCCTGGCATTGTCCACCCCCCATCCATTCTTTCACGCACCAAGAGCAAGCGATCTCCCTGAAAGACGGCGGCGCGCACATCGACGCGCGGCGTTGCATAGCCCACGGGTTCGAGGAACAGCCGATGGACTCGATCGAACGCTACCTCCCCTGCTTCGCTGACCATTTCGGCTGCAATCTCCAACAGCCGTTGATACCTTTGGCGGTTATATTCATCGGTTGAGTAGTGGAGGCCGGTCTGGGCAAGGGCTTGAATCTCACGCGCCCATTCCAGCCAGCGGGGCGGTTCAGGCATGGAATAACTCCTGCACGATCCTTTCTTGATCCACTGGCAAGCGATCAATGCGAACGCCAACTGCGTTATAAATCGCATTGGTGATCGCCGGCGTAGTGGGAATACTGACGATCTCCCCCACCCCTTTAGCGCCGTAGGGTCCTGCCTCGACAGGGTGTTCTACTGCAAAGGCGGTGATCTTGGGGGTAAGCAGAATAGAAGGCATCCGGTACCGTGCTAGTCGATCGGTGAAGACGATGCCGTTTTCGACAATGAAATGCTCTGTCAGGGCGTTGCCGATGCCCATCATAATGCCGCCTTCGAACTGACCTTGTAGCCCCAAAGTATTGATCACCTTGCCTACGTCAATCGCCGAGATCACTTCGAGTACGCCAACTTCGCCGGTGAGCGTGTTGACCTCTACCTCAGCCGCCTGAGCAGCAAAAGAGTAAGCAAAATGCATATCGCCGCCGCTGCCGAGCGGTTGGGTCTTCGGCGCCCAATACTCGTAAAAGGCTCGGGGGACACGCCCTTCTTGGCGCACGATCTTTGCCACTTCGCTGAGCGGCAGGCTGTGACCGTTTACTTGTGCCAATCCTTCCACAAAGCGGATGCGTTCTGGTGCGACGTCGAATTTTTCGGCAAGCGAAGCGGCTAATGCTTCCCGCAGAGATTGTGCCGCGTGTCGGGCGGCATTCCCCGTCACAAAGGTTTGACGCGAGGCGGTAGTGGGTCCGCCATCGGGGGTCAGGTCGGTGTCCATGACCAGCACGCGCACCCGTTCGGGAGGCAGGGCAAACTCTTCAGCAACGATCAGACGCAGGACGGTCACCAACCCTTGACCGAGTTCGGCTGAAGCGGTGCGCACCTCCAGCGAGCCGTCTTCATAAAGTTCCACCTCCGCGCCGGCTTTATCCGGGGCGCCTCCGCCTAGACCGGTGTTCTTATAAGCCACCGCGAATCCCCATGCGCGGCGCAAGTGAGGAGCTCCTTCCACGGGGCGGGCTGCAAAAGGTTGATCGCCGGCGCGCTGTTTAAGTTCGTTGGCAACGATCTCGATGCAATCTAACAAACCGACGCTTTCTCGCAACACCTGTCCAGTATTGGTGATGCTTCCGACCCGCAAAGCATTTATCCGCCGCAATTCAATCGGGTCAATGCCTAATTTTTCGGCGAGCATATCCATCATGCTTTCGATGGCAAAAGCTGATTGGGTGACCCCAAAGCCGCGGAAGGCACCTGCTGGCGGGTTATTGGTGTACATGGCGTAGCAATCTGCGCGAGCATGGGGTACTTCGTAAGGGCCTGACGAGTGGGTTGTGGCGCGCGTCAGCACCTTTTCCCCTAGAGAAGCATACGCTCCGGTATCCCCGAACAATTCCGTTTCCACAGCCGTCAAGCGTCCATCCCGTTTGGCGCCCATTTTGACGCGAATCTGCGTGGCGTGACGTTTGGGATGCACTAATAGGCTCTCGTGACGGTCGAAGAGCAATTTCACTGGCCGTCCCGTCGCATGAGCGAGCAGGGCGGCATGAATCTGACCGGCAATATCTTCCTTACCGCCGAAACCTCCACCCATCAGTTGACCGATCACATGCACGCGCTCATCTTCCCATCCTAAGGCGCGCGCCACCTGATTGCGGTCGGCATAGGGAATTTGCGAGCCAACATAGATTTCCATGCGTCCATCGGGGGTAGGGCGGGCAATGCTGCATTCTGGTTCCATAAAGGCATGATCGGTTATAGCGGTATGAAAGGTGTGTTCGAGAATCACCTCCGCTTCGGCAAACCCCTGTTCCATGTCGCCTTTGCGGACTTTGATGTGTTTGAGCAAATTGCCGTTGGGATGTAACTGAGGCGCATCGGGTTGGCGGGCGCGCACGGGGTCAGCCACCACCTCGAGCAGCTCGAACTCTGCCTCGATGAGATCGAGGGCTTGAGTGGCGATTTCCCGCGTCTCGGCAGCCACAATGGCGATGGCATCGCCGACATAGCGGATCCGTTCGCCAATCCCGACCATAATCGGCCAGTCGAAGATCACCAAACCGTGATTTTTCTCTCCGGGAATATCGGCGGCGGTGAGCACGGCATGGACGCCCGGCAAGGCGCGCGCTTTCTCGACATCCAATCGCTTTAGGATCGCATGGGGCACCATGGCACGCTTGACTCTGGCGTGTAACATGCCGGGGAATTTCAGGTCATCGGTGAATTTGGCTGTGCCGCTGACCTTCTCAACCGCATCCGGACGTGGTTGTAAGGTGCCCACCACGTGCAAGTCAGGCAGGGGTTTGCCGCTCTCGGAAACCACCGGCGCGACAACAGGGGGAAGGGGCTCTTCACCCTGCAGCCGTCTGGCAGCCGATTGCACCGCCTGCACGATGGAAGGGTAACCGGCACAGCGACATAGGGTGTCCTTCAGCGCGTGGCGGATTTCCTGCTCGCTCGGGTTGGGATTGGTTTGCAGCAGGGCGTAAGCGGTCATGATTTGACCTGGGATACAAAAGCCACACTGCACGGCGCCGTGGCGAATGAACTCCTCTTGCAAGGGATGCAGGATGCTCTGAGAACGCTCACCCCTTAGCCCTTCGATGGTCAGGATTTGTTTTCCGGCTGCTCGGGCGGCCGGATACGTACAACTTAAGACCGGCACGCCATCCACCAATACGGTGCAAGCGCCGCATTCGGCTTCTTCGCAACCGATCTTGGTGCCGGTCAAGCCCAATTGTTCACGCAAGAGATGTGCCAGCATCTCGCCAGGTTGCGGTTCGACTTCCACTCGTGTACCATTTACAATCAATTCCATCTTTCCATCATCCTTTCACCGATAAAGAAACGCTTTCATTTTCCACACCGATCTGGGCGCGTTGCCAAGCTGTTTGCACCGTCTGACGCAATAAAATGCCTGCCAGATGAGTGCGATACGCTGCTGTCGCACGATGGGGGCTGGTGCGAAAGCGCGCTTCCGCCAATAAAGCCTTTTCGGCATTTGCCAAAACCGCATCGGTGAGGGGATTGCCGCGCAGGGTTTGTTCGGTTTGTAAGGCGCGAAATGGCACCGGCCCTGCGGGACCGACAGCGATGCGGATGTCGGCAATGCAGTCCGCCTCGCGACGCAGCCAAACCCCCATATTTTGAATGGCAATTGCCACCCCTTGCGGACGCATCACCCGCCGAAAGGCAGAGGCTTCCCCTAATTTGCTTCGAGGCACCTTGAACTTCGCAATGATCTCCATTGGCTGCAGGGCGGTTTTTCCCGGCCCGGCGTAACAAGCCAAGAGATCTTGAGCCCGTTCACCGTGAGGGGTGGCGAGAATCACCTGGGCGTCGAGGGCGAGCAAGGCGATTGCCCCATCGGCCGCCGGCAAGGCATGCGCGACGTTGCCCCCCAACGTGGCAACATTGCGCACCTGTGGGCCGCCAATCAGAGAAGCGGCTTCAAAGAGGGCAGTGGCGAACTGGTGGGTTGGTCCCCAAGCGACCACTCGATTGAGTGGTACTGCAGCGCCAATCCACAGCGCCTCCTCATCCATGGTGAGTTGTTGGATTGCGGCAATTTGGGATACATCAACCAAGGTTCTGACGGGCGCATGACGGCCTTGCTGTAGTTCAAGCAGCAAATCCGTCCCGCCGGCAATGACTTTGCTGTGCGGCTCTTGTTGCAAGATGGCAAGCGCCTCATCTAAGGTATGGGGGAGATGATAAAACTTCCAAGTTGACATGGATCGGCGAAACTCCTGCTCCCATAAGATGAGAACGGCGGCACTTTTCGACGGAAACCCCTTCCGACGCCGACGCAAGTTGCCTTGCGCCGACCGCCGATCCAGACAGAGTGGATTATATCATATCCGCAACCAATCCTGAGAACAAGCGAGTAAACAATTGCTCGATTGCCTGACGCGTCTTCGGCTGATTGTCTTTGATCAGCCACACAAAATGACCACCCTCTTCATGAATTTGCACCGAAAGCTGCCGTTGCGCATGCAAGGCATCCGTAATCACCACTTTGCCACGTAAATCAAGTTGACTGAGAAATCTGGCTGCCACGGGAATCTCATTCTCTTTGCCCTGCTCTACTTCCATTTGCGTCAACACGATCCCTTGTTCAGGAAGATAGGCAGCCAAAAGATGGACACCAAACGGGTTCTCAGCGGTAATCGTGCCCCGCAATGTTTTGCCATCCAGCACGATCACGACTTCTTGCCCTTGCTCCATCTGTTCTGCCAGATACGCATCGATCACTTGCTCCAATTCTTCCCCATCGATCACTTCAGCCAATATCCGCCGAACCGTGCTGTGGTGCGGTAACGTCGTACGCTCTAGCTTCAAAGCCGAAATCAGTGCTTCTTTCCGTTGTTGAACCCAATCCGCAATCGCATACGGCTTGTCTTGCCCACACAATTTTGCCAAGATGAACAGCAACACAACCACTTCTAGTCGATAACGAATGCCGCGCCGTTTGCGCTTGTCCGTCAACCGTTTCAAGGAACTCAGTAA
>FWPU01002680.1_pt1 | contig 47989 bp, 42 predicted proteins | sample 2228361 | NCBI WGS metagenome assembly FWPU01 (sample SAMEA103939777, study PRJEB20133) | metagenome
CGCGGTCCATGGTGAAGATCTTGCCGTTGTAGAGCACCAGGTCGGCATAGCTCACCACCTCTTCCGGAAGCTCATGGGCGGAGGCGGCGGAGAGGAAAACCAACAAGAGGCTAGCGACGGTTAAACTTATCTTCATTCCCATAGTGGGGCTTCTCCTTCGTAGAGCCATTGGACGGTTCGAATTTTAATCGGCCTGCCTCTGCAGGTCAAGGAGAAGCTGCTTTTTATTCACCGTAAAGAACAGGGAGAAGTGCAGGGGCGGAAGCGCGCCCCCTCCAGAGCCTGTTCACACGCTCAGCTTGTCCGCGGGGCGATGTATCGTACTGACTCAAGCTTTGCGAGCGCCTCGAGATTTTCAATCGGCAGCCGCCCAGCGATCCACATCTCAGTTTTAGAATCAAGCGAAACTTCAAAGCCAAGCTGATTGAGTTGTTCGATAATCTTGGGGGATTTGCGCGCAAGCCAGACTTGAACTTCCGCCTTGCCGTTCTTGACAAACTTGGCTTCGTCATCGCCCGGCTTTGTGTCCTTGTTACTCAATCGCTTGATAACAGCAGCGATCCATGGGTGCAGTTTTGAGCTAGGCTGCTGCTTCTGTTGTTGGCTTTCAGGAGGTGGAACCTCTTTAGGGATCTCCGTAGGGGCGACGAACTCGCTTGGATCGATCGATACCGGAGCCGCATTGGGAGCGGCTTTAACGGATGACGATGACAGTGCTAAACCTCCAAGCACGCCGCCGACAACACCTGCAACCACACCACCTGGTATGCCTTCAGCCCGTCTCCCGAATACCCCCTCGTAACTGACGCCCGCGGGCATCTCGACGGGCACTTCGATTAGGAAAGACGAACTCGTATGATCCGTCTTCGTACTTCAATAGCTCAACGTAGCTGATGGTTACTTTGACCTGCTCGCCGGGCATTATGTTTGCGACCCGTTGAGTGAAGATGTTCGGACGCTCCTGGTCGAGCAGGCCGGCGAGGTGACCGGCAGCACGCGCGGCATCATGAACGGCACGCGCTTCTTCGCGCCGCATGATTTTGCCGCGCACTATGCGCTGTCCTATATGAATGGTCATATCATCGACAGCCGCGTTCTGCGACAAGGGAAAGGTATAGACAGCTTCTATCTTATCCCCAAATGGGTTCTCGAATTCCTGCGTTACAATGACACGCGCGATGAAGCCGCTTATCTCAGCTTTTACATTGGTATGCTTGAGCGGACACAGGCTCGCAGGCCGTCCATCCGGTCCGATGACCTGGAGCGATCCCTGAGTGGCCGAGTGCGGCGCAGCGACCGGATGGCTTGAGCCTTTCGCAGCCGAGGCGCCAGCCATTGTTATATAGCCCGCGACGGCCACTATAGATAAGATGGCAAAGAATACTCCCAGCATCCCTCTCATAGTCCCTTCACAAATGCGCACATCCCCTTGATGTGCCCATCTGCCACTCTGTTCAACTAACTCAGAATTACTGAACTGATTAGACACCCGATGTCGATTAAAGTTTCCTCAACGTTAGGAGCTTTAATTTAATAGCTGGCGGCTTGCTCCCGAGTGCCAGCCGGTCAAATATTTGCTAATATATAACTTTACGGCACGGGCAGCGCGCTTGACCGGAGCAATCGCTGCCCTCGTTTCGTCTTATGATTAAATCGGTACGCGGCACGCGCGATCTGCTGCCGGGCGAGGTCGAGCGCTGGCAGCTCGTCGAGGACACGGCACGCCACCTCTTCGCGCTCTACGGCTTTCGCGAGATCCGCACTCCGATCTTCGAGCAGACCGAGCTGTTCGAGCGCGGCATCGGCCAGGAGACCGATATCGTCTCGAAAGAGATGTACACCTTCATCGACCGGAGCAATCAGTCGCTCACCCTGCGCCCCGAGGGGACTCCGCCCGTGGTGCGCGCCTACATCGAACATCACCTTTACCGCGCCGGGCTGGCTAAACTTTATTATATTGGCCCGATGTTCCGCTACGAGCGGCCGCAGCGCGGCCGTTTCCGGCAGTTCCACCAGATAGGCGCCGAGGTGCTCGGCTCTGAGGACCCGGCGGTCGATGCCGAGGTGATCGAGATGGTCTTCGCCCTGCTCGACCGGCTCGCAGTGCGCGACGCTGCCCTGCTGCTCAATTCGATCGGCGATTCGCTCTGCCGCCCGGCCTACATCGAGCGGTTGCGCAACGAAATAGGGGCGAACTTGAGCGCCTACTGCCAGGACTGCCAGCGGCGCTATCACACCAACCCGCTGCGCGTGCTCGATTGCAAGCTGGACACGGAACTGGTCGCCGCGCTGCCGGCTATCGTCGATTATCTCTGCCCGGCATGCGCGGAACACTTCGCGGCGGTGCGGCGCTATCTCGAGCAGCGCGCTATCCCCTATCGCGTTCAGCCGAGGCTGGTGCGCGGGCTCGACTATTACGTGCGCACTACCTTCGAGGTCATCAGCGCGCGCCTCGGCGCGCAGTCGGCAGTGGTTGGCGGCGGCCGCTACGACGTCCTCTCGGAAATGATCGGCGGCCCGCCGATTAGAGGCTACGGCTTCGCCCTCGGGGTAGAGCGCCTGGTCGAATTGCTGCCGGCTGAGGCGACGGCCGAGCTGGAACCCAAGCCACAGGTGTTCCTGGCCCCGCTGGGAAGAGAGGCGTTCGAGTTCTGCACGCTCCTGGCTAAAAGGCTGCGCGATAGAGATGTAAGCGCATACCTCGATTTCCCGGTCGATGGCGAGCGCAGCCTGAAAGGACTTATGCGCCTGGCCGACAAGCTCGCCGCACACTATGTCTTGATTGTGGGGGAGAAAGAGCTGGCGGAACGCCGCTATACCCTGCGCAGCATGAGAGATGGCAGCCAGACCCAGGTGACGGAAGACGAGCTTTTTCAGGCCTTAACCGCGAGCCGCGAGCAACCTTGCAAGCAATGACCATGTTAAAGTCTATCCTAAAATTGGTTGGTAGTGTGCGCTTCAGCGCATCAGAAAGGGCTAAAGCCCTCACTACGAGCGGTTCGTAGTGCGCGCTTCAGCGCGTTAAAAAGGGCTAAAGCCCTCACTACGAGCGATTTCAGGATAGGCTCTTAAAACCGCGGAGCGCTGAATGCTGGAGGAGTTGTAAGAAATTGATCGATACCCTGCGCCAAATACAGAGGACTCATTACTGTGGCCAGTTGCGCCTCAGCGATGTCGGCGCGCGCGCCCTGCTCGCCGGCTGGGTCGATAGGAGGCGCGACCTGGGCCAGTTGATCTTCATCGACCTGCGCGACCGCACGGGAATTATCCAGGTGGTCTTTAAGGCCGACCATGCGCCCGAGGCGCACGCGAAAGCGGAAAAGCTCGGGCCCGAATACGTGATAGCGGTCGAAGGCCAGGTTGTGGCGCGAGAGGCGCAGACCGTCAATCCGAACCTGGCGACCGGCCAGGTGGAGCTGCTCGCCGATAAACTTTATATCCTTAACCAGTCGCTCGTGCCGCCGTTCCCGCTGACCGATAACGCCCGGGCCTCCGAAGAGCTGCGCTTGGAGTATCGATATCTGGACCTCAGGCGTCCGAGCATGCAGCGCAATTTCAAGCTGAGACATGATATTACGCTTAGGATAAGAAATTATCTCGACTCGCTCGGCTTCCTGGAGATCGAAACGCCCTTCCTGACCAAATCGACGCCGGAAGGGGCGCGCGATTACCTGGTGCCGAGCCGCATCTACCCGGGCAAGTTCTACGCCCTACCCCAATCGCCGCAGCTCTTTAAACAAATCCTTATGATCGCTGGCTTCGATCGCTATTTTCAGATCGTGCGCTGCTTCCGCGACGAGGACCTGCGCGCCGACCGCCAGCCGGAGTTCACGCAGGTCGATCTCGAAATGGCCTTCCCGCAGCGCGAAACGATAATGTCGGTTACAGAGGGGATCATAGCCGAAGCCGCTTCGGCGGCCGGAATCAAGATCGAACGGCCGTTCCCGAGGCTCACCTACGACGAGGCGATCGAACGCTACGGCACCGATAAGCCCGATATCAGATTCGGCATGGAACTGGTCGATCTATCCGAGCTCTTCGCAACGAGCGATGTCGGCTATCTCAAGCAGGCGATCGCGAGCGGCGGGCGGGCCAAGGCGATAGCGGTAAAGGGCGGGGCGCGCTACTCGCGGCGCGAACTCGATGAGCTGGCCGAGCGGGCGAAAGAGGCCGGAGCTGCCGGGCTGGTCTGGATAAAACTCGAGGCGGGCGAGGCGAAGTCCTCGCTGCCGAAAAGCCTCTCGCAGGAGTTTTTGACGGAAGCAGCGCGCCGCGCCGGAGCCGAAACGGGAGACCTGGCCCTTATCGTTGCCGGCCCGTCGAAAACTGTATCCGATACGCTGTCTGCACTCCGGCTCCTTATCGCCAGGCGCGAGGGACTGATATCTGCTGATAAATACAATCTGCTCTGGGTCACCGATTTCCCGCTGCTCGAATGGAGCGAGGAGGAGAAGCGCTGGGTCTCGATGCACCACCCCTTTACCTCGCCGGTGGAAGAAGACCTGGAGAAGCTCGAGTCCGACCCGGGTTCGGTTAAAGCCCAGGCCTATGACCTGGTGCTCAACGGCTACGAGATAGGCGGAGGGTCGATTCGTATCCATAGCCCGGAGCTTCAAGCGCGCGTCTTCCGAATTCTCGGGATAAGCCGCGAGGAGGCGGAGGCCAAGTTCGGCTTCTTCCTGCGGGCTCTGCAGTACGGGACGCCGCCGCACGGCGGCATTGCCCTCGGCCTCGACCGCATCGTGATGATACTGGCCGGCGAGCGCTCGCTGCGCGAGGTTATCGCCTTTCCCAAGACGGCCAGCGCCACCGACCTGATGACCGGCTCCCCCTCTGAAGTAAGCCCGGCGCAGCTTGCCGAGCTTAAACTCAAAGTTACCCCCTAGGAGTTCGCTGCTGCCTGCCATTTGAGCTATCAGCAATCAGCCGTCAGCTTAAAACTGTTGCAACTGACTGCCGATAGCTGATGGCTGATAGCTTATCTTATCAGGCTCAGCCGCTTTATCACCATCGTCCCGTAGGCGCCGCGCGGCAGGGTGAAAGATAGGCGCGCCTTGAGCCGTCCCGGGTAAAGCTCGTCTTCGGAAAGCTCTTCGAGCGCCAGCTCCTCCGGAAAGAGAAGCAGCTTTCTCTCGAAAGATTTGAAATAAGCCGTCTTGAGCTGGGGTAGCGCAAAGGCGCGCCGCTCCAGCCCACGTTCGGCCAGTTTCTCCTTGAAGATATGAGCGGCAAGCTCATCCTCCGGCATGGCCGACGCGCCGGCGGTCGGGAGTTCGAGCGTGGCCAGATAGTGCAAGGCATCTGAGCCGAGCGAGACGTGAAAGAGATATTTTCCGGCGCGCCCCGGCAGCTCGACAGTATCATCAGACACCTGGCGCACAAGCTCGGCAGCAGTCTCGTTCCAGAGAAAGGACTGATAGGCCGAGAGGAGCATCGACATCTGCTCGCGCGGGATGAGGTTGGCGGCGGCGGCAAAATCGGGCCCGCGTTCGACTAACAATTTAAATACAGCTCTTTCGACCGAGCTGCCCGCTGCTTCCAGGCAGGCCCGCCAGTCGCCCCAATGCTCGCGCAGCGCGCGCTTGCGCGTCCTGGCTGCCTTCTTCTCCCCCGGGTAAATCGAGGTGAGGGCAATTTTTACCCCCTCCTCCCATTCGCCGCGCAGGAGCCTTTCAGCAGCAAAGCCGAGCCCGGGGTCGAGCGAGCCGAAGCGCTGGTCGTCGAAATAGTTGGGGAGGCCGAGGCGCCGCGCCTCTTCTGCATTTGCTTCGAGCACGCCGGCCTGCTCCCGCCTGATATTGCGCAGCACTACCGAGAAGCTGTTCCCTTTAATCAAAGATGCAGACATCGGCTCTGCTGAAAAGCCCAGGCTTTCGAGGCGGTAGGCCGGCTCGACGAGCGAGAGGTCGCACTTCTCCTCGACCGTGATATACTGTTCGGTTAAAGCGTGCCGGTCCTTCTTGCCGCCGTAGGCGAAGGCTTCCAGCGGCAAGTTGAAACGCCGGGCCAGCCGGAGGAGAAGATCGACCGTATTCCATCCGCATTTCGTCAGACGATACAGCCGGTAAGGGCCGCGGCTGGAAATCAACAGGTCGGTGATCTCTTTGACCTGGAAGTCCTCAGGTCTTACTTTGATTTTGTAAGCGATAGCGGGCACATGGGAATTATACCCTGGAGAGAAGAGGGCCCGGCTACTCGAGCCGACAAAAGACTCGGAGTCCGGCATCCGAAATATGAATCAGGGATGGCGAATAAGATCATAGCCCTAGCATTAGAATAAAGCTTTTCGAGCTTAAAATCTATCCTCTTGCTCTGGAGGAGCGACGCTGAGAAAATTAACCTCAGGAACACGACTGAAATAGGAGGGAGAGATATGTCTATTCGACGCCAGGTGAAGCTTTGCCGCCTTATAGCCGTATGCTTTTTTTCGTCTCTTGTCCTGGCTGGGGTAGCCGGAGCACAGCAGTCGGCCGAATCCGTTTCGGCCATGGTTCAGCGGGCTTGGGAGGAGCTGGAGGAGTTCCAAAAAGCCGGCGGCAAACCCGAGGCCGAGAATCATCCGGGCAGGAGATGGGCCGATATCCTCTGGCAGTATCACAAAGAGCAGCCGGAGTCTCCCGATGCGGTGCGCGCTGCCGCCGAGGCGCTGCACCTGTTGGTCCATTCGGATATGACCGACGAGGCGATGGCAAGAGCCGATACGCTGGCTGCCGACAGCGCGGCCTGGAACCAGGCGCTCGGCTTTTTGCTGGAGGCGGCCGGAAAAACGCGCGATTATTCTTACCTCATCGCGAAAGCTAAGCATCTCATCGAGCACTCCCCGGATAAAAAACTCAAGACCAGGGCGCGCTTCGGCCTGGGCCAGGCCTACTGGGAGAGCGGGGAGCTGGACCGGGCGAAAGCGACATTTCAGCAAGTGATCGGTGAGGCCCCCAATTCCATCCTCGGAAAACGGTCGCGCGGCAACATCCAGGAGATAGATAACCTCAACATCGGGCAGCCGGCCCCTACGTTTTCAGCGAAAACCATAAGCGGCAAGCCGGTCTCGCTCTCCGACTTCAAAGGCAAAGTCGTCCTGCTCGATTTCTGGTCCGCCTGGTGAGCGACCTGCATAGGGGAGGTTCCCCTGTTGAAGAAGCTCTACCAGGACTTCAAGGGCCAAGGCTTTACTATCATTGGAATTTCCCTGGATGAGTTTGTCAAGGACGCCGAGCGGGCCGCCGCCAAGCACGGCATGGACTGGCCACAAATCTGCGACGGCAAGGGGTTCGAGAGCGAACTGGCCATGCTCTATAATGTTCCGGGCACTCCTACTTATTACGTATTGGACCGGAAAGGTAAGATCATCGCCAAGAAGGTCCCGGCAGCAAAATTGCATGCGGCCATTGCCGAGGCTCTGGGAAAGTAACCGATTAATTGTAATTCGTGGAATTCGCATCCTTAGCCGCGGGTTTCACGAATAGTAGACATGGAGGCTTAAAAACCTGCTAAGCGTGGGGGAAGGACGTGATTATTTTACATGGCGCATGGGTTGCTGAATCGAATCAACTTCCAAAAGGGAAGTTCTTTCTGTGGGGGGAGACATCTGAAAAGTGCGGCGCGCCGAACGTGAAAAGCGCGCGATCCGCTCGCCTTGTTCGTGGACGGAAGCAAAAGGGAGACAAGGCAGATAAGCAAAGGGGCCAAAAGTATGAGAAGGGAACTCACGCTCATCCATTTAATTCGCCTGCCGATGGTTTGCTGAAGCTATGGCCAGGTTTGCGAGGTCTCATTTCGGGCAGGAGGCATGCTCGTTATACGTTGCTTCTCCCAAGCGCTTCGGATGAGCCGCTTCCTTCGCTCGAATGGCTTCGCGGCGCCTCATATCTGGACGTTAAACCAGAGCTTCGCCCGTGGGAGGTTAGCGGTATCTGGTTGAGTGCCGGCGAGGTCTTGGAACTCCTCGCTTTATGTGATGAGCTGCAACAGAATGATGATCTGCGCCTCGCTTGCGATATTCATTTCTGGACAACCGCTGTAAAGCTAGCGCTTGAAATTTTAGCCGGGCAGCGCTTCTTTCCCTGGTTTTGCAGGGATTCCGAAGGTCAGCTCCATGCTTTGTGGCGTCCGGTACTGGATAGAGAGGAGGACGAAAAGCGGCTTTCGATGCTTGCCCTGGCGATGCCGGATGCATGCAGGTGCGTGATGCTGGACGGCTCAAGTTCGATCGGTCAATGGGAACCACGCTTTCTTCTGACCCATTTTCTGTTCTCGGTTGTCGATGCCTCGGTTCGAGGCGTACTCGAGGACCAAGTTAATACTATCGAGTTTGGCTGGCTGAGTTCTTTGCTATCGAACGATCCTGTAATCTATGGCTCCGAAGCAAGGCTGCGCTTGCTTGAAAGAGAATGGAGTATCTGGAGCGAACCTTTACGAGTACCGGCGGGAGCTACCCCCTTCCGGACCTGCTTCAGGCTCGATCCTCCACCCGATGGATCAGGGAGACCTGGTTGGACGGCCCCCACACCCAAGGAGCGAAAGTGGAAGTTGAATTTCTTCCTTCAAGCTACTGACGATCCGAGCCTTCTTGTTCCAGCCGATAACGTCTGGACCTCATCGTCTCGCCAGGTGCAGTTTCTCGAGAAGAGATTTGAGAACCCTCAAGAACGTTTGCTCGCTGACCTCGGCCGCGCCTCCAGGCTTTACGCTCCGCTGAATAGGAGCTTGAGGTCAGCGCGTCCTGAGACGTGCGAGCTTAATACCAACGAAGCGTACTCGTTTCTGCGGGAGGCTGCGCCGCTTCTCGAGGAGTGGGGCTTCGGCGTTCTCGTTCCTTCCTGGTGGGACCGCAAAACTGGAGCAACGGGCGCTCTCGGCGTTCGGTTGAAGCTTTCGCCGGGCAAAGACACGGGGCGCGTTGCCGGGCATGGTCTCAGCCTCAGCTCGGTCGTCCGATTCGATTGGGAGGTTGCGATTGGAGACGAGCGATTATCTCGGGAGGAATTCGAAAGGCTATCTGCTATGAAGGTCCCTCTGGTCCAGATTCGCGGACAATGGGTGGAACTTAAGACCGAGCTTGTCGAGAAAGCAATCGAGTTCCTGGAGTCCAAACAGCGCCAGGGTTACCTTTCGCTTCAAGAAGTGCTTGGTCTGGCGCTTGGACGCGAAGACGAGGCCATGGGGTTAAAAGCAGTCGATCTGGACGCCAGGGGATGGATAAAGGAATTTCTCGATAGCTTGCGAGATCAGGAAAGAATTGTGCAGGTGCCGGAGCCCGCTAATTTTATTGGTACTTTACGACCCTACCAGCAAAGGGGAGTCGCTTGGCTCTCCTTCTTGCACCGCTGGGGGCTCGGGGCGTGTCTGGCGGACGATATGGGGTTGGGCAAAACCATCGAGTTCCTTGCCCTGCTTTTACACGAGAAGGAGCAGGGCCGGATCAATGGCCCGTCGTTGATCGTCTGTCCCACGTCGGTTATCGGCAATTGGCAGCGCGAGGCCGCTCGCTTTGCCCCTTCTCTAAAAGTTATGGTGCACCACGGAGCTGACCGTTTAAGTGAAGGAAGGTTCTCGAAAGCCGCCTCAGAGTGCGATCTGGTTATCACCAGCTATTCGCTTACATATCGTGACGCGGAAGCTCTCGGCTCGGTGGAATGGGCTTGTGTGGCGCTTGACGAAGCGCAAAACATTAAAAATCCCGAGACAAAGCAGGCCAGAAGCGTTCGTCAGTTGAAAGCCGAGCGCCGCGTGGCGCTCACCGGAACGCCGGTCGAGAACAGGCTTTCCGAACTCTGGTCGATTATGGATTTTCTAAACAAAGGCTATCTGGGCTCGTTGGCTGAGTTTAAGAGGAGGTTTGCAATCCCGATCGAGCGATACCGCGAAATGGAAGCGGCTAACAGGCTAAAAGCTATTGTCCAGCCGTTTGTTTTGCGCCGGGTTAAAACCGATCCCCGGATCATTCGAGACCTTCCCGAAAAGATGGAGATGAAGGTTTACTGTCCTCTGACGCGCGAACAGGCCACGCTCTATGAGGCCGTGGTCAGGGATATGCTGAGGCGTATCGAGGAGTCGGAAGGGATAGAGCGCAAGGGCCTGGTTTTATCCACGCTGATGAAGTTAAAGCAGGTGTGCAATCATCCGGCTCAGTTTTTAAAAGACGGAAGCGCCGTGGATAACCGTTCGGGGAAGCTCGCGCGGCTGGTCGAGATGCTGGAAGAGGCCCTTGCTGAAGGGGATAGCATGCTCATCTTCACCCAGTTCGTAGAGATGGGGGAGATGCTCAAGCGTCATCTCCAGTCGTGTTTCGGCTGCGAAGCGCTTTTCCTGCACGGTGGCGTCCCGCGGAAAACGCGCGAGAGGATGATCGCCCGATTCCAGCAAGAGGATGGCCCGTCGATCTTCGTTTTGTCGCTCAAGGCGGGCGGGCTGGGCCTTAACCTGACGAGAGCGAACCGAGTATTTCATTTCGACCGCTGGTGGAATCCGGCGGTCGAGGAGCAGGCCACGGACCGGGCCTTCAGGATCGGACAGACGCGTAATGTGCAGGTTCATAAATTCATCTGCATGGGCACGCTCGAGGAGAAAATCGACGCTATGATCGAAAGCAAACGCGAACTTGCTGAAATAACCATAGGGACCGGCGAAGCCTGGATAACAGAGCTTTCCACCGATCAGCTCCGCGATCTATTCGAGCTGCGCAAGGAAGCGATCGGAGAGTGACCCCGAGGAGGGTTATTATGGGAAGGAGATATTGGGACTATTGGTATCCGAGAACAAGGCCGCGCCCGGTGGAGGATGGCATTAAGGCTAGAGGGAGGGGGAAGATAGGAGGAGAGACGTGGTGGGCCGATCGCTGGATGGGCGTGCTGGAATCTTTCGGGTGGTCGAACCGTCTCGAGCGAGGCCGAAGTTATGCGCGCCGAGGACAGGTGATCGAGTACGAGATCGAAGCAGGGCAGATAAAGGCAAAAGTGCAGGGCTCGCGGCCCAAACCCTATAGCGTGAATATCAAGGTCAAGCAGTTGTCATCAAGCGAGTGGCGGAAGGTGACCGAGGCCATGTCCAAGCAAGCGATTTTTGTTGCCAAGCTGCTGGCGGGCGAGATGCCGAAAGAGATAGAAGATGCCTTTAAAAGGGCAAAGACATCGCTGTTTCCAAACTCGGCCCGCGAACTTAAAATGGACTGTTCCTGTCCCGATTGGGCTGTTCCCTGCAAGCACATCGCGGCGGTCTATTACATCGTGGGCGAGGCGTTCGATCGAGACCCCTTCTTGATGTTTCACCTGCGCGGGCGCTCGCGCGAGGGGCTGCTCGACGATCTGCGTAAAAAGCGCACCAGAAAGGGAGCGGGGCCGAAGGCGGCTCGCCACGTGGCGGAAGCGTCAAGCGAAGAACCAAAGGTAAAGCCGACGACCGTTCCCCTTGTCTTAACGCCGGAGAAGTTTTGGGGGGGCGGGAAAGGCCTCGAAGAATTTCACGTTTCCATCGCGCCGCCTGCGGTTAATGCTCCGGTCCTGCGCCGTTTGGGCGTTGCGCCTTTTTGGAACGAGCGGAAGGACTTTTTTGAGCTTATGGGCGAACTTTACGCAAGGGTGAGCCGATTCGCGGTGGATCGAGCATATCGTTCGCAGTCGAGTTAAGAATGCCTAACGGAAGCCGCAGGCGATAGAGCAGGCCATCAGCTTTAAGCTGACGGCTCGAAAGCGGCCCCCATCCGGTTTCGTCAAGCGCTCTGAGGTCCGCGCGATTATCGGGTCCGTAGAGGCGGGCAACGTACAGTCTCCCGACCACTGGAAGCCCCGGATTTGTCGCGCCTGAGATTTTTCTTGACAAGGCGTGGAAAAATATAGTAGGAAACGAACTGCACCAGAGAAATTCTCAGCAGGGGGTGGGGGATGAAATCGGGGCGATTGTCTTTTGCTGTCCTTCTGTTACTCTGTGCCGCGACAGCTCTAGCGAGCAGCGCCGCTGCCGGCCAGCGCACGGTGCGGGACGAATTCGGCGTCCCGCATATCTTCGGCGATACCGATGTCGAGATGGCCGAAGAGTACGGCTTTCAGATTGCGCGCGACCGGCTGGGACAGCTCGAGCTGCTGCGCCGCTCGGCGCTCGGCACTCTGGCCGAAGTCCTGGGACCGTCGCTCGTTCCGGTCGATGTTTTCATCAGGACGCACGGTTATACGGTCGAGGAGCGGCGCCGCATGTTCAACGCGCTGCCGGCCGAGCTGCGCGCGATGTCCGAAGCCTACGTGCGCGGCATCAATCGCCACCTGCGCGAAGTCCGGGCGCTGGCCGGCACCGCCCAGGCTCCTATCGAGGTTACCCTTTTGAGCCTCTCGCGCGTGCCGGTGGCCGACTTCACCGTCGAGGATCTGGTGGCGATACAGGTCTTCCTGGTGCGGCGCTTCGGCGAAATCGGCGGGCGAGAACTCTCCAACCTCGAGACGCTCGTGCGCCTCAATGCGCTCGACCAGCGCGCCTACCGCGGCGCCAGCCTGGATATCTTCAACGACTTGCGCTTCCTCAACGACCCGAACGCGCCGACCACTATTCCGCCCGACGAGCCGGACCGGAAAGGGGTGGCGCTAAGGATCGAGGCGGAAAGGACCTCGAAGCTGGCGGCGGTCCTATCGCAAATCGCCGGCGTTGCTTCGCCCGAAGAGCTGGCCGAAAAAGCCGCGCTCCTCGAATCCCAGCAGGAGCAGGTGGACCGGCTGCTCGAACGGTACGGGATAATTAGAAAGTTCGGCAGCTATGCCTGGGCGATTGCCCCCTCGAAATCGGGCACCGGGCGCGCGCTCCTATTCGGCGGGCCGCAGACCGGCTTCGATACTCCGACCAACATGCACCTGGTCGAACTGCGCAGCGGGCAGGGAACAGATGCGATCGGGATGGCCTTCGTCGGAGGCCCGGCGGTGCTGATCGGCAAGACCGATAATTTTGCCTGGACCAGCACTACAGGGGTCGGCGACAACGTCGATCTATATTTCGAGATACTTTCCGAGCCGGTCAGCGACCCGCTAAATCCTCCGCTCTACCTGCACAAAGGGCGGTTTATCCCCTTCACCAGGAAGACGCCCGCGCCGGAATTGATAAATGTCCTGGGTGGACCGGCTGTTCCGTTACAGGTCTTCCGCTCGGTCCACGGCCCGGTGGCCCTCCCCTTCAAGGCGGGCGACAGGTCGGCCGTAGTGGTGCAGCGCGAGCATTGGATGCGGGAGACCGAAACGGTGGCCGGATTCGCCGCCTTCAACAAGGCAAAGACGCTCGAGGAGTTCGAGCGGGCGGTGAGGATGATCGTCACCTCGCATAATTTCATCTATGCGGATCGTTTCGGCAACATCGCCTACTGGCAGGCCGGCGTGGTGCGGCCGGCGCCTCAGCTCGCCGACCCGCGGCTCCCCCTGGTCGGAGTCGGCACCATGGAGCAGCCGGATGAAGTGATCCCGATGCCCCGCTCGGTGAATCCCGCTGCCGGCTTCCTGGCCAACTGGAACAACAAGCCGCGGGTCGATTTCGACAACGGCGATTCAATCAGGATGGGCAAGCAGTTCCGCGTCTCGCGCATCCAGGAGCTGATCTCGGAGTTGCTCGGCACCGGCAACCGCCTGGTCGATTTCGAGGAGATGAACCAGATCAACAAGGCCATTGCCAGCGTTACCGGCACGGGCGTGCGCCGCAATTTTCTGCTCGGCTATATCCGGCGGGCGGTCGATTCGGCGCCGACTCCGGCGCGGCAGCGGGCCCTCTCCTGGCTGGACGAGCTGTGGAACGGGCATGCCTTCGGCGATGCGGTGACGGCGGTTGCTACCTTCCCGGGAGAGGTCCTCTTCGACCGCTGGCTCCAGATAATGCTGCGCCGAACCTTCGGCGACGAGCTGGCGGTCGCGGGGCTGCCGCTGTCGCTCGCGGGCTGGAGCGCGAGTTTCCTCAGCTCAGACCCGAACGTCCTGATCCATGCCTTGGACGAAGATGCCGGCCTTGCCGGAAGATTGCGGCAATCTTACCAGCGAAGCTATTTCGATGATATAACGACGCCCGAGGTCGAGGCGGCCGACCAGCAGATCCTGGCCAGCCTGGACGAGGCGGCGGCTTCGCTCTCTGCTGAATTCGGCACACAACGTATAGCCGACTGGCAGCGGCCGCGCGGCATATTCAGCTTCATCCATCCGCTGTCGCAAGCGATCGCTCCCTTCGGCGTGCTGCCGATCTTCTTCCCGGCCATCCCGCGCTCGAACCGCGCCACCTACATGCAAATAATCAACGCCAACGATACTATGGACGGGATCTATTCGATGCCGCTCGGGCAGAGCGGCTTCGTCGCCCTGGACCTCTCGGGCGGAGGTGTGCCGCGGGTGGTGGTGAGCCCGGCGGCCGCGAACCTTCAGGCTATTTTTAAAAACTACGAGTTCATCCCGATGCGACGGGAAAAGTTTTGAGTCCGAGGAGTCGGGAGAGAAAAACAGGAGCCGGAATAAATTAAACTAAGTTCACTGCAGAGCCGGCCGGGCGCGCAGGGGAAAACAAAGGTCTCTCCTCCGGCCCTGCGGTGAGTTGTGTGAGGAGAGAGGAGATGTCGGTTGCAAGGTCTATCCTCTTAGTTCTGGCAGCTCTGCTATCTGCCGCCGCCCTGCCGGCCCAGGGGCAGCCTAACTTTTTCAACCTGGTGGTGATCGGCGACAGTTTAGCGGCCGGGGTGCGCAGCGGCGGCATCAACGCCGACAGCCAGCAGCGCAGCTTCGCCGCGCTGCTCGCGCAGCAGATGAGGACATTTCTCTTCCTGCCGCTGCTCGACCCGCGGCTGGCGCCCGAGCTGGTGCTGCGCGATGCCAGCGTTTTCCCGCCGCGCATCGAAGCTCCGCCGCCGTCGTTGCCGCCCGGCACCATCCCGCGCACCGCGCCCTTTATCTTTCCCACCAACCTAGCGGTGCCGGGACACAACACCGCCGACGCGCTGCTGCGGCGCGCCAGCCCAGCCTTCAACTCGCTCACCGACCTGATACTGGGCATACCGGCCTTGACCACGCCGCTCGGCGGGCGCAGCCAGGCCGAGTTGGCTCTGATCTACAGGCCGAGCTTCGTCGTCATCTGGATCGGCTCGAACGATACGCTGGGGGCCGCGCTCAGGGCCGACGCGGGCCTTGTAACACCGGTCAATGAATTTGCCGAAAAATATATGGTGCTGATCGAGGGGCTCAGGTTCGTCGGCGCCAGGATGGTGGTCGCCAATATACCTGATGTTACAGTCATACCATTCCTCACCCCGGCGACAAAGCTCGCCGCCATCATCGGGTTGCCTCTCTCCGTTATCGGGCCGCTGTTGGGGATCGCCGAGGGGGACTTCGTCACCGCCAACGCCTTTCCCCTAATCGCCGAGATATTGCAGCGGCGCCGCGCCGGGCCGCTCCCGCCGCAGGTGGTGCTTACCGCCGACGAGGCGGCGACCATCCGCAGCGCCACCAGCCTGATGAACCAGATCATCGCGCAAATCGCGGGCGAAAGGGGGATCGCTGTGGTCAACATTAACGCCGAATTAAACCGCATCGCGCGCGAGGGGCTGAACGTGGCCGGGCGCAGGCTGACCACCGATTTCCTGGGAGGGCTCTTCAGCCTGGACGGCATCCACCCGACCAACACGGGCCAGGCGATCATCGCTAACATGTTTATCGATACCATTAATTCTTTTTTCAAGACCAGCATCCCCCGTATAGACCTGGCTCCGATCGTGGCAACCGACCCGCTGGTCTTGCCGCGCAAAGAAAAAGATGATGGCCCGCCTCCCGTGCTCTCGCTCTCGGAAGGCGATTACCGCGCCCTGCTCGATACCCTTGGGGTGGCGCGATGAACAGCCGGCAGCTCAACAATTTCGGGACAGGTTTTAGTGCTTTTAACAGCGGATCAGAGGCGCGCCCTACTCTGGCGAGAAGGGGAGAAGTTCGAGCCCCTTGATGAAACGGTAGTGTCGCAGATTAGCCGTCGCGAGCTTAAGCCGTAAGATGAGCGCCGTTGCCGCGAGCAGGGCGTCGGCGACGCGCAGGCCATGGGATAAGGCATACTTCTCGAGGAGGACGATCGCCCGGTGGGAGATAGCTTCGCTGAGGTGAACGAACCTGGAGAAGTTTTGGGCTATGAACTTTTCCACCATCCTCCTCTCCTTCGCATCGAGGCACCCCTGGAGCAGCTCCATGTAGACCAGCGCGGAGATCGTTCTCTTCTCGAATGGGATCCGAGCGAGCAGGTCTTTGGCCCTCTCGTTCCCTCTGAAGTACCAGATGAGGAGATCGGTGTCGAACGTCACTTGAGATAGCGGGGCCCTCTCCGTTCGTCGAGCCATGCTTGGACATCCTTGAGGTCTTTCCTGGAGGCCCAGAGGCCGAAGCCGATCGGGATAAAGGGTTTCTGCCACTTTCTCCCCAACGGCTTGATAACCGCGATGGGCTGACCTCGATAGGTGATGGTTACCTCCTCGCCCCTCTTGACCTCTCTCAAGATCCTGGCGATCTCGTTCCGCAGATCCTTAGTTCCAACTCTCATCTCTTTCCCCATTCAAGAAGACACTTAAAGTGTACTCTTTAAGTACCGCACAATCAAGGCTTTTATTTCATGGAAGTTGCCCAAAATTTTTAGTAGTCCCCCAAACTGTGGATGGCTTGCCGATTTTGTAAATTCTGGATTTCGTCCTACAGGGACGAAGGAGATTAGCCGGCGGCGAAACCGGCCGGAATAGGCGAGAAGTGCATGATTGTGCTCTTGATCCGGCGGTTTCACCGCCGGCTAGCTCCTCGGGAGCAAAAGCAGACGGTTGGCCGAGTCGTACACCTGGAGGCCGCCGCTACATTGCCGGAATTTTTCTACCGACTTTAATTGCCGCACCGCCTATATTCTCGACATGTTGCCACGGTTTCGAATTTACATTAAAATACCCTCGTTATGCTTTTATGGCCCGGTTGGGGAGGATTTAATGCCTGAAAGGGGTTTTTCCTGGATGATCGGCGGGCCGCAGGGGAGCGGCATTAACGTCAGCGCCGAGACCTTCGCCAAGGCGCTCGCGCGCGGCGGGCTTCATGTTTTCGGCAATATAGAATATCACTCTAACATCAAGGGGAAGCATAGCTTTTATCGATTGCGCATCACGCAGCAACAGCCGGTGCATTCGCATCTGGAAGAGGTCGATCTGCTGGTTGCCATGGACGAAGAGACGATCTTCGGTGATCTTTATCACGAATTCCCGGCGCACCGCGGCCAAGCCCACGAGGTGGTGCCGGGCGGCGGGGTGCTGTATGATGCTGATATCAAGGACGTGCCGGAGCGGGTCGGGCGCGACGATATACATTTATTCGCTCTTCCCTGCATCGAGATCCTGGAACGGGCTTTCGCCGATGCCGGCAGGCCGGGCGAAGGGCGTCGCTATCAGATAATGAAGAACACCGTGCTGCTCGGCGCCTCCGTCGGCATGCTCGGCTATGATTTCGAGCTAGTTGCCCAGGTAATACGCGAAGGATTCAAGGGGAAAGGCAAGGTCGCTGAGCTGAACGTCAACGCCGCTCGCTACGCTTATCAGTACGCGCGCGATAAGCTGCGCGGCGATTTCCCCTACGAGTTGAGGCCGAGGGATGAGAGGAGAAAGCAGATAATGATAAAGGGGGTGCAGGCGGTGGGTATCGGAAAGCTGCGCGCCGGCTGCGGTTTTCAGACCTACTACCCGATCAGCCCGGCCACCGACGAAAGCGTTTACCTGGAAGAGCACCAGCGCAAGTACAACATGGTGGTGCTCCAGACCGAAGATGAGGTCTCAGCAATCGACTGCGCGGTGCTGGCGGCACACGGCGGCGTGCGCGCTTCGACCTCGACCTCCGGGCCCGGCTTTGCCCTGATGCCGGAAGGGCTGGGCTTGGCCGGCATTACCGAGGTCGGGCTGGTCATCTGTCTCTATCAGCGCGGCGGCCCCTCGACCGGGCTCCCGACCCGACACGAGCAGGGAGACCTCCGCTTCGCCCTCCATGTCGGGCAGAGCGAGTTCCCGCGCATAGTCCTGGCCCCGGGCGACATCCGCGAGTGCTTCTACGATACGTTCGATGCCTTCAACTATGCCGACCGCTACCAGATGCCGGTCATCCTCATGCTCGACAAGCACCTGGCGTCGAGCTACATCACCATGGAGCCTTTCGCTACCTCGGACTTGAAGATCGACCGCGGCCTGCTCTATGAGCCCGGCAACGGCAATCATTATTATCGCTACGGCTTCACGGAGAACGGTATCACGCCGCGCAGCCTCCCCGGACAGGAGGGTGGCATCTTCTGGACCACCAGCGACGAGCACGACGAGGCCGGACATATCACCGAGGGGATTGGCAACCGCATCGCCATGATGCGCAAGCGCATGGAGAAGGAGACTCTGGCCGCAGCCGAGATTCCCGAAGAGAAGAAGTACAGCCTGTGCGGTCCGCTTGCCCCGGAAACAATAGTTGTGAGTTGGGGCTCGACAAAGGGAGCGATAATAGATGCCCTCGACGCCCTGGACCCAGAGCGCAAACGGTTCGCGTTTCTCCAGCTCCGCATGCTCCGCCCATTCCCGGCAGAGCAGATACGCTGTATCCTGGAGCGCGCCGGCCGGATCATCTCGATCGAGTGCAACTATTCGGGGCAGGGAGCCGGCCTGGTGCGCGAGATGACCGGCATCAAGGTCAATCATAAAGTCGTCAAATACGACGGCCGGCCCTTCTCGCAAAACGAGGTGATAGCTGCGGTCGAACATGCGCTCTCGACCGGCGAAGAGGAGATCATGGTATCGGAGGGCAAAGTGGTGCCGCCGAACTATGGCATCAAACAGGTCGAAGAGCTGATCGAGCTGCGCAAGCGCAGCAGGAAAATGTCGGCGCCCGTAGTGCCGGTGCCGCCGGGCTATGGACGATAGTGGAGGAATAAGCAAAAATGGCAACTGTAACAGCTAAATACTCGATCAGGGATTACAAGACCGACCTGCACAACGACTGGTGCCCGGGCTGCGGCGACTTCGGGATACTGAACGCCATTCAAATGGCCCTGGCCAACCTGGCCATCCCGCCGCACCGCGTCGTGGTCGTTTCGGGAATCGGCTGCTCGGGCAAAACGCCTCATTACATTAATACCTATGGCTTCCATACCCTTCATGGCCGCGTGATGCCATCGGTTACCGGAATCAAGCTGGCCAACCACGAGCTGACCGTAATCGGAGTCGGCGGCGATGGCGACGCTTACGGCATCGGCGCCGGCCACTTCGTCAGCGGCGGACGGCGCAACCTGGACATCACTTATGTGGTCTTCAACAACGATGTCTATGCCTTGACCAAGGGGCAGGCCTCGCCCACCATCGAGAAGGGAAAGAAGACCAAATCGATGCCCGAAGAGAGCATCATGGAGGCGATCAACCCGGTGGCGCTGGCCCTGGCCTCAGGCTATACCTTCATAGCCCGCGGATATGCCCTGGATGTCAAACACCTTGCCGGGCTGATTGCCAGCGGAATACAGCATCGCGGCAGCGCTCTGATCGATGTCTTGCAGACCTGCCCGACCTACAACGACCTGCACACCAAAGGCTGGTACGAGGGGCAGGACCGCGGCGGCGAGTCGCGCCTCTACAAGCTGGAGGAGACGGACTACGACCCGCTGGTGCACGATCCTTCTAACCCGGAAGAGGTCAAGCGGAAGAGAGCGCAGGCCCTGCTTAAGTCCTACGAGGACTCGGATCGCATCCCGATAGGCGTCTTCTACCGCATCGAGGTCCCAACTTACGAGGACTACCTGATGCGCAAGCTGCCTGCGCTCGAGAACAAGCCGCTGGTGGAGCTGGCGCTCGAGCCGCGCGATATCGCACCGCTGTTCGAAGAGCTTTCGTAAAAACAGGAGCCGGAATATTTAATCGGTCCTGATATTTGTTCTTGAACCTTCCAGTTTGCCGGCCTTTTCGATTCGCGGTGCTTTGCTTGTGCTGCCTTGCTACAAAGGCATTCTACCTCCAATTCGTGAGAATGCCTTTGGCAGTGTAGCGGCGGCCTTTAGGCCGCCATGTGTACGAGGATGTGCTCGCGTGTGCCACCCTGGCGAGCTGAAGCTCGCCGCTACAATATACAGAAGGCCCACTTTTTGCCTTGCCAAAGGGAAATTTATGTTAAAATTAGTGTTTTGAAGCGTTTGTCATCAAGCCTCTTTGGGACCTTGACCGTCCCCGGCAGCCTGTGCTAGCCTTAAACTTTTTGGTTATGCGAAAAGAAGCAGTAATACGCTCCAGCCTAAAAGGGGGGATGGCGGATGGAGCAATTTAACGCCTACAACATCGTGCTCGTCCTGCTGACGATAGCCCTCTTTGTTTTGACCCTGCTAGCCCTGCGCTTTATTCTCTTCAAGCCTCTTTTCACAGTTATGGAGGAGCGGCACAGGCGCACCGAAGGGGTTATGGCCGAGGCCACAAGGACGCTCGATTATTACAAGGAGCGACTCGAGCGCTATCAGGGCGCGATAAGAGAGGCGAGGATGGCCGCCTACAGGCACCAGGAGCAGGCGCGCGCCGAGGCCCTGAGCCGGCGCGCCGAGATCATCGCGCGGGCGCGCGAGCAGGCCGAGCGGGAGATAGAGCAGGCGAAGGCGGAGCTGAGCCAGCAGGTGGCTAGGGCTAAAGTGGCGCTCGAGAGAGACGCCCGCGAGATCGCAGAGGCGATCACTCTGGCAGTGCTGCAAAGGGAGCTGAGCGCTCGCGAGGAGAGGCTGTAGAAGAAAGCCCTCAGCAGTCAGCCATCAGCTTTCAGCCGAAAGCTGATGGCTTTGGGAACAAAGATGTTTAAATTGCTGCTTATCGTAGCCATGCTCGTTATCGGAGCGCAGACCGGCCTCGCCGCCGAGGAACACGGCGGGTGGGGGGCGCTCGACCTCCTGGGCCGCATCCTTAATGCTGCGGTGCTTTTAAGCCTGCTCGCCTATGTCCTGCGCGGCCCGCTCTCGAGCTATCTGCGGGTTCGCGGCGAGGAGATACGCCGGCGGCTGGCCGATGCGCAGAGGGCGCGCGCGGAGGCGCAGAACAAGCTGGCCGAGGTCGAGGAGAGGATGAAACGACTCGATGACGAGCTGGCCGAGATCCGGGCGCGCGCCGAGCGCGAGGCGCGCCAGGACTCCGAACGCATCCTGGCCGAGGCCGAGCGGGACGGCGAGAGGATCTTGGCTATGGCGCGCCGCGAAATCGAAGGACTGATGCGCGAGGCGCGCGCCGAGCTGCGCGCCTATACGGCCGAACTCTCGATCTCGCTGGCGGAACGGGCGATAAAGCGCGAGATAAACCAGGACGATCAGCGCAGGATCGTAGTCCGCTTCCTGGAGAATATAACCGACGGCAAGAAATAATGCTCAGAAAGGCAACTGCAGCCAGATACGCCAGAGCGCTGGTCGAGGCGGCGCTCGAGGCGGGAGTCGCCGAAAAAGTTGCCTCCGAACTGGAGGGCTTCTCGCGCCTGGTCGAGAGCGTGCCGGCGCTCGGCGAGACGCTGCATACCCCGGCCCTGCCGGCGAGCGTGAGGCGCCGTATCTTGCTGGAGATACTGGACAGAGCCGGAGCCGAAAAGCTCACGCGGAACTTCCTGGGGCTGGTCATCGATCGGAATCGCATCAGCCTGCTGCCGGAAATGGTGCGAGCCTACCGCGATATGCTTGATAAGCACATAGGGGTGGTCTCGGTCGAGGTGACCGCGGCAAACCAGTTGGACCCGGAGGAGCAGGAAGGACTGCGCAGGCGCCTGGAGCGGTTGACCGAGCGGCGCGTCAAGATGCGAATAGCTGTGGACCCGGAACTGATCGGCGGGCTGGTGGTCAAGATAAACAGCACCGTCTACGACGGTTCGATTAAACGCCAGCTACAGGAATTCAAGCGTCGCATCGCCGCGGAATAGAGGGAAAAATTATGGAGATCAGAGCCGAAGAGATCAGCAAGATCATAAAGGAACAGATCAAAGGCTATGAGATGAACGTTGACGTCTCAGAGGTCGGGACGATCATCTCCGTGGGCGATGGCATAGCCCGCATCCACGGCCTGGATAAAGTTATGGCCGGGGAGCTGATCGAATTCCCGCACGAGGTCGTCGGCATAGCCATGAACCTGGAAGAGGACAACGTCGGAGCGGTGCTGCTCGGCGAATACTATAAGATCAAGGAGGGGGACGTCGTGCGCCGCACGCGGCGCATCATGTCGGTGCCGGTGGGCGAAGCCCTGATCGGCCGCGTGGTCGATGCCATCGGCCGCCCGGTGGACGAGCGGGGTCCGATCGTCACCGAGCACTTCAACCCGATCGAAAGGCTGGCGCCGGGCGTCGTGGACCGCAGGCCGGTCCACCAGCCGCTCCAGACCGGAATCAAGGCGATAGACTCGATGATCCCAATCGGGCGCGGCCAGCGCGAGCTGATCATCGGCGACCGCCAGACGGGCAAGACGGCCCTGGTGATCGATACCATTATCAACCAGCGTGGCGGCGACGTCGTGTGCATTTACGTCGCTGTCGGGCAGAAGAAATCGACCATCGCCCAGGTGGTCAAGACCCTCGAGGACTACGATTGCATGGGCCACACCATAGTGGTGGCGGCCTCGGCCTCCGAGCCGGCGACGATGCAGTACATCGCCCCGTATGCCGGCTGCGCTATGGGAGAATATTTCCGCGACCGCGGCCGCCATGCCCTGGTCATCTACGACGACCTCTCGAAACATGCCGCGGCCTACCGCGAGATCTCGCTGCTGCTGCGCCGCCCGCCCGGGCGCGAGGCCTACCCGGGCGACGTCTTCTACCTGCACTCGCGCCTGCTCGAGCGCGCGGCAAAGCTCAACGACGCCAAGGGAGCCGGTAGCCTCACTGCGCTGCCGATCATCGAGACGCAGGCCGGCGACATCTCGGCCTATATTCCGACAAATGTCATTTCGATCACCGACGGCCAGATCTATCTCGAGACCGGGCTCTTCCATGCCGGCGTGCGGCCGGCGATCAACGTCGGCCTCTCGGTCTCGCGCGTCGGCGGCAACGCCCAGATCAAAGCGATGAAGCAGGTGGCGGGAATGCTGCGCCTCGAGCTGGCGCAGTACCGCGAGCTGGCGGCCTTCGCGCAGTTCGGAGCCGACCTCGACCGCGCCACGCAGATGCAATTGGCCCGAGGCGAGCGCCTGACAGAGGCCTTGAAACAGGAGCAGTTCAAGCCGCTTCCCGTAGAAAAGCAGATCGCCCTCATCTATGCCGGCACGCAGGGGTATCTGGCCGACCTGGAGGTCTCGGAAATAAGGGACTTCGAGCTGAAGTTCTACCAGTTCCTGGACGCCAACAAGCAATCGCTGCTGCGCAAGATCATCGAGGTCAAGGAGATGACCCGGGAGGTCAAATCGGAGCTGGATGTCGCCCTGAAGGAATTCAAGGAGAGATACAAGGCCGGGGAAAAGAGCACTATGCCCATGGCGGCGTCATAATGAAGCCCGGGAGGCTAGAAGGCTTAAAAACAAAAGTGGCATGGCTAACGTAAGGGACATCAGGCGGCGCATCAGGAGCGTCAAGAACACGCAGCAGATAACGCGCGCGATGAAGTTCGTGGCCGCGGCCAGGCTGCGGCGCGCGCAGGACCGCGTTTTCTCGGCCCGGCCCTACGCCAACCGGATGATGGACGTGCTTTCCAGCCTCGCGGCGCGGGTCAGCACCGAGGCCCATCCTCTGCTGGCGCTGCGCGACGAGCAGCGCGTGAGGCTGCTGGTGATCACCGCGGATAAAGGTCTGTGCGGCGCCTTCAACGGCAACATCATAGGCGCAGCCGTGAATTTCATGGAGCGGCAGCGCGGCGCCGATTTCTCCCTGACCCTGGTGGGCAAAAAGGGATGGGACTTTTTCAAGAGGCGCCGTTTCCCGATAGCCGAGCGCTACATCAACATGGTGGGCGCTCCTGATTTCAAGCTGGCGAGGGAGATGGCCGGGCCGATAATAAACGGCTACACATCCGCCGAATTCGACGCGGTCTATTTAATTTACAACGAGTTCAAATCGGTGCTCCAGCAGCGGGTGGTGGTAGAGAAACTGCTCCCCATCGCCAGGATCGAGGCCAGGGAAACGCTGATAGATTACATTTACGAGCAGCCGCCCCAGGCGATCTTCGATCGCCTGCTGCCGCGCTACGTCGAGGTGCAGCTCTTTCGCGCCCTGCTCGAATCGACCGCGGCCGAGCATGCGGCGCGCATGACCGCGATGGACGCTGCCACGCGCAACGCCGAGGAGATGATAGACGATCTGACGCTCACCATGAACAAGGTCCGCCAGGCCTCGATCACAAAGGAGCTGATAGAGATCGTGAGCGGCGCCAACGCGCTGGCCGCGGGAGAAAGATGAATCGAAGGAGGAGCTAGAAGCTAGGAGTTAGAAGCTAGAATAAAGGCCGTGAGGCAGAAGGCGTGAGGGGGAATAGGACCCCTATGCTTCTGTCATTTCACCCATTGCTACGCTACCACCCCGGTAGCTTCATCAAGATTAATATTCTAGCTTCTAACTCCTAGCTTCTAGCTCCTGCATTTGAGAAAAGATATGGAACGGAACAACAACCTAGGAAGAGTAGTTCAGGTTACCGGTCCGGTGGTGGACGTCGAGTTCAACCCGAAGAGCCTGCCTGAAATCTACAACGCCGTGCGCGTCACGAGCGAGGGCTTCGACGTCCCCAGACCCATCGACATATTAGCCGAGGTGATGCATCACCTGGGCGAAGGAAGGGTGCGCTGCGTCTCGATGCAGCCGACCGAGGGTCTGGTACGCGGGATGAAGGCGATGGATACCGGAGCGCCGATCAGCGTGCCGGTCGGGCGCGAGACGCTCGGGCGCCTGCTGAACGTCTTGGGCCAACCTATAGACGAGCAGGGACCTATCGAGGCTAAAAAATCTTATCCGATTCACCGGCCGGCCCCGGCCTTCGAGGAGCAGAGCACGGAAACGGAGATGCTCGAGACCGGCATTAAGGTGATCGACCTGCTCGAGCCCTACATGAAAGGGGGCAAGGTCGGGCTCTTCGGCGGCGCGGGCGTGGGAAAGACCGTCATCATCATGGAATTGATCCACCGCATCGCCACGCATCACGGCGGCTTTTCGGTCTTCGCCGGCGTCGGCGAGCGGACGCGCGAGGGGAACGAACTCTGGCTCGAAATGAAGGAGTCGGGGGTCATTTCCAAGGCAGCGCTGATATTCGGCCAGATGACCGAGCCGCCCGGCGCCAGGCTGCGCGTCGGGCTGACCGGCCTTTCGGTCGCGGAATATTTCCGGGACGAAGAGGGACAGGACGTGCTGTTGTTCATAGACAACATCTTCCGCTTCGTTCAGGCCGGATCTGAAGTTTCCGCGCTGCTCGGCCGCATGCCTTCGGCCGTCGGATATCAACCGAACCTTCAGACCGAGCTGGGAGAGCTGGAAGAGCGGATCACCTCGACCAAGCGCGGCTCGATCACCTCGATCCAGGCGATCTACGTGCCGGCCGACGACTACACCGACCCGGCGCCGGCCACGACCTTCGCCCATCTCGATGCCACCACGAACCTCGAGCGGCGCATCGCCGAACTCGGCATCTACCCGGCCGTCGATCCGCTCGCCTCGACCTCGCGCATCCTCGATCCGCGCGTCGTCGGCGAAGAGCACTATCAGGTGGCGCGCGAGGTCAAGCGAATACTCCAGCGCTACCGCGACCTCCAGGATATCATCGCCATCCTGGGCATAGAGGAGCTTTCCGAGGAGGACAAACTGGTGGTGGCGCGCGCGCGCAAGATCCAGAAGTTCCTCTCGCAGCCCTTCTTCGTCGCCGAGCAGTTTACCGGAATCGAGGGGAAATACGTGCCCATTGCCGAGACGATCCGCGGCTTTAAGGAGATAATCGAAGGCAAGCACGACGACCTGCCCGAACAGGCCTTCTACATGGTCGGCGGGATCGACGAGGTGCTGGAAAAAGCTAAGCAGATGCAGGAGTAGCCATGCTTCCGGACAGGATGTTCCTGGAAATCGTTACGCCGAATAAGCTGATCTTCAGCGGCTACGTCGAGGAGGTCTACCTGCCGGGCGCCAACGGCTATCTCGGCATCCTGCCCGGCCATGCCCCCCTGATCTCAGAGTTGCAGATCGGCGAGATCTCATATCGACCGCAGGGGCGGCAGAAGATGGAATACGTTGCCTGCTCCTGGGGAGTCGCCGAGGTCTTGCCGGAAAAGGTCTCGGTGCTGGCCGAGGTGGCCGAAAAGGCGACGGAAATAGATGTCGCCCGCGCGCAGCAGGCGAAAGAGCGCGCCGAAAGGCGGCTCTATTCGAAAGACCCCGACGTCGATTTCAGGCGTGCCCAGCTGGCCCTGCAGCGCGCGCTCATACGCTTGCAGGTTGCGGCAAAGGGACGCTGAGAGTAACCTTACCCGAAAGGTGGGAAAGATGAGAAAAAAATATATATCGTTTGCGTTCGCCCTGTTCGTCCTGGCTGCCTGCTCGAATGCAGAGCAGCCCGCGTCTCAGCCAAAGGCTAAAGGCCAGGCGTTAATGGATGAGATCCTCGCCCATTACGTCAACATCCAGCAGACGCTGGCCGGCGACTCGACCAAAGGGGTCCAGCAGGAAGCCGAGGCGATCGCTAAGAAAGCCGATGCGGCGCTCGCCGGAGACCTCGGCGAAAAGGCCGCCGAGCTTAAGCCGATCCTGCAGCAGATTTCCAGCCGAGCCAAAGAGCTGAACGTCGGCGACCTGGACAAAGCGCGCGCGGGCTTTGGCCGCCTGAGCGAGCCGGTGATCAACTATGTCACCAGGTTCCGGAAAGGCGGGGAGAGATATTTCGTGGCCCACTGCCCCATGGCGGGAAAATCATGGGTGCAAAAGGACAAGCAGATCGCCAATCCCTACTACGGCTCGATGATGTTGCGCTGCGGCACCATCCAAGAGTGAGAGTGGCGGCCGGCGGCGTGGCTTTGTGCGGAATAAAGATTGCCTCATCACCTGAAGCAATCGAAAGCCATTCTAGAGCTGCCCGAAGGGACGTGTGCCTCAAGAAGTCCTGAAGAGTAGTGGCCGCTTCTTCATAGTGCAGGTCATAATCGGCCCCGAGGGCTATAGCTGCTGCGCTCTGCTCTCGGCCCAAAAGTTGAGCTTTAGCCTGAAGGAGCTTGGCGCGGTAAGGGCTGGCGGTGAACTCTCCGCCCACCCAATACCAGCTCCAGACCAGCCGGAGAGTGTCGCGCGATGACCGCATAGTTATCTGGCGCACCTTAAGCTCTCGTCCATCGACGAAAGCATGCGCCTGTCCTTCTGCCACCCATACCCACCGCCTTCCATCCACCATATTATTCTCCGAATTGATCAGCTCGGCGCCCTGCCGCTGGCCTGCATAATAGGCGATGTGCAGGTGTACCTGGCGGCGACCGGCTGTGTAGCTCTGCGCCACTCTGGCATCTGCGCCGATAAATTGAGGCTCCCAGCTTCCGGAATATCGAGGCAGTGCCCTCCAGGGCAGATTAGCTTGTGGAGCAGCAGCAATGATGACCTGGGTCGTTGGCGGCTTAGACATAATACGTACAGCTATAGGGGCGAGCGCAAGCAGCGCGATGCTGCTGGCTGCAGCCAGCGGCATCGCGCTCAAGGGCGACTGATTCGGCCCGCTATCAATCGCAGTGGAGCTATGCGTCGGCTGATGGACAGACCCCGGCTCCCGCCAGCGCAGCCCCAGCCCGAACAGCGGGAAGATCACTGCTGCAAAAAAAATCCAGCCGTAGATCAAATGATCGATTCCGACCGCGATCCTGTTGTCGGTCAGGTGCGCCAGCATGATGATCCCATAGGCGCGCAAGCCATTGGCAAATATCGGCACTGCCAGCACAGTCAGCATGAGACCCAGGCGGCGGAGCCAGCGGCGATACATAACGTGGGCGTACAGAGAGCCGAGAGCAGCGGCAGGGATAACGTAGCGAACCCCGCTGCAAGCTTCAGCTATTTCCCAGTTCCCGGATGGGATTGATATGAACCGTCCCTCCAGGTAAACCGGAATTCCAGATAAGTCCAGGGCCTTTAGCGTGAATAACGCGGTGAAGCCTTGAAGCGGGGGCACCAGTGCTTCGCCCATCGGTACTGCGAAGAATAAGAACATGAGTGGAAACAGAAGGGCACGCGCAACCTGTGTTCCCAAAAGCGTCCAGACCAGCGTTTGCAGTATGGCGACAAGAGCGAGCTGCTGGACGACAAGGACATCGATGATTTTTGCAAGCAGCCAGCCGAACCCAAGCAGGGTTAGAACGAGCAGTCCCCAGAGGTTAGGAGCTGGAATCATCGGTGCAATCCGGCGCCGGCGGGACCAGATTAGATAGAAACTGGTGGGCAGGATCAGGAACCCGTGGGCAAAGGTCTCAGAACGGTGCCAGGTCGCCGCCATCGACGCGGCGGTCTCCCAGAAGATGCCGAGGATTAGGATCCAGGACAGGAGCACAGTCGCGGCCGCAATCCGCCAGCGACGCCGGTTCGCATGGTCGCCTTCGGTAGCGAATCGGTACAATGGCGAGAGGTAGATAGGCTGACCGCCCTGGAGGGGCGAACTGGAATCATCTGCTTTCATGCATGGCGAAGATTCTTATCGGTACGGCGTCCGTGCCAAGCGCAATCTTTATTCTATTTGCGGCGGCGCTGTCTCCAGGCGATGCTCCCCAGCCCAGCCAGGCCAGTGCCGAAGAGCAGCAGCGTGTCGGGAATAGAAGCTATGCCGTTGACCGGAGTGCCGAAAGCGTCGTTGGAGCCCCATTCCACGATGGAACTTGTGGAAAGGCTGGCCAGAAAAGCCGCTTGCTGGGCCAGAGTCAGCGATTGGCTCAAGGCGAGCTGGATGACCACAGAGTTAACGATTACTCCCAGGCCCCCTCGAAAGGCCGGATCACTCAGCAAGCCGCCTTGGGGGCCATCCAGACTGTCGGGCCCGTCCAGATTGGCGCCCGGGAACTTTGTAACTTGGGCCGCAATGGTGCTCACGAAATGGAAAGTACCCGCGCCGTTAATGGGCTGCGGACCCCCGATGGTCGCGCCCCATTCGCCGGAGACGTCCGTGCCGGCCCCGTAAGAGCCCGTGCTAAAGCCGGCGGTTGAACTGCCGCTTGCAATCGTCACGGATCCGGAGGAGATGTTCACGCCGCTCGGCAACTGAAAGCCGATGCTGGTAAGAATAGCGCCGGCGCCGCTCAGTCCGGCCGACGTCAGCGTAGCGGCTGAAGTTGTTTCCGTAAGGATGATCTGGAGCGTCGAACCGTTAAGAAAGCTGAACTGGGCGGTGGCGGTTTGCCCGGTGGGCGCAAGGTAATTTATAGTAATCGGGTCTGCGCTGCCGGTCTCGCTCATCCCAACGACGAGGGCTGCTGTGAGACACGCTATAGAAACTGCCCTTCGCATACTATGTCTCCTTGCTTAACTCTAAAAACTCGCTATCTGAACTGGCCTGAACCCGAAGCTTAAACTCCATAAAACGAAGGAGCGAAGCCGCGGAGCATGCGGCCATTTCAGCAGCCAGGCCATCCCTGGTCTCGCTTCGGGGGTCCATAAGCCACTTACTATTTAACCAAAGCGATCGTGACGACAACATTGCGGAAAGATTACAATTTTGTAATCTTTGGAGCCTGTGCCGGCGGTGGGAACCTCAGGCTCGCTATGGTTCCGGCGCCGCGCTCGCTCTGGATAGTCACGCTGCCCCCATGCAGGTCCATGATGGACTTGACAATGGAGAGCCCCAGTCCCATTCCCTTGGGTTGGGACCGGGCGTGGTTTACCCGGTAAAATCGGTCGAAAATCCTGGGAAGGTGTTCCGGGGGGATCCCGAAACCAGTATCGCTCACGCTGACCTCGACCGAGGCATCGCTCAGCTTTTTGACTGAAATACAGACCTTGCCGCCGCGCGGAGTATGCTGAAGTGCATTTGTGAGCAAATTGCTCACCGCTCTCCGGAACAGCATCGGATCAGCATTCAGCAACTCGTTGCCATGGCAGGTGACCTCGACGCCCTGCTCTTCGGCTATGGCGTCGAGAAAATCTCGGACCCCTGCGATCTCTTCGCGCGCGCCGAACCATTTTCGCTCTATTTGGGTCTCCGGGCTCTCAGCGCGGGCCAGGAACAGCAGGCTATCGATCATCCGCGACAGCCTGGCATACTCCTCGAGGCTTGATTCCAGGACTTCCCGGTACTCGTCCGCCGTTCTGCTTCTGGAAAGGGCAACTTCAGCTTCGCCCCTCAAATTGTTTATTGGCGTGCGCAGCTCGTGGGCCAGGTCGGCGGAAAATTGTGAGATTCGGGCGTGCGAGTCCTTGAGGCGGTCGAGCGCGCCCTTGAGAGCTGACAGAGTATAGGTAACAATCAAAAAGGAGCCTAATCTTACAATCGCGTTCCAGAAGTGGATAGCGGGATGCGAATAGCTCGGCATCACCATCAGATCGGCCAGGAACCAGGTTATAGCACCGGCAGTGGAGATCAGGACCGCATATGCTCTCCCGGCAAACCAGGCGGCCAGGGCGATTGGCAGCAGGTAAAATATGGAGACGGAAAACGCAGGACCCGTTGCATGGTCGATGAGACCCACCAGCAAGACCAGGAGAAAACCCGAGGTCACCAGGAACGGTTTGGATCGTTGGCCAAGGAATCCTGCCAGGTCCATCTCAAGCTCACTCCGTAAGAACGGTCGATTCCCGCGCCGTCCCGGCGGAATGATCCGTTGAGATCCGATTTGATCTGGCGTCGATTCGCCGGTTTCTCACCGTTCTTCGAGGATATATCCAACCCCTCGGACCGTGTGGATCAGCCTTTTTCCGAAAGGGTCGTCGACCTTGCTCCGAAGGCGCCTTATCGCCACGTCCACTATGTTGGTGTCGCTATCGAAGTTCATGTCCCAGACCTGCTCCGTAATGAAGGTCCGGGACAGCACTTCGCCTCTATGGCGCGCCAGCAGCAACAACAGCAGGAACTCCTTGGCTGTCAGGTCCAGAAGCTTGCCGCCGCGTGTCACCTTGTGTCCCGTGATATCGATTTTCAGGTCCGCAACCTGGAGGATTTCCGGCTGCCGGGCCGGGCCGCGGCGAAGGATCGCGCGCACTCGAGCAAGCAATTCCGAGAAGGCAAAGGGCTTGACCAGGTAGTCGTCTGCGCCCAGTTCTAATCCCTTGACCCGGTCCCGGACCGAGTCGCGCGCTGTCAGGAAGAGGACCGGGGTGGCTTTGCCGCATCGCCGCATCTCGGCCAGGATCGACCATCCGTCGCGCTCGGGTAGCATTATATCGAGGATGATGAGATCGTAATTGCCCGTGTGCGAGAGGTGGAGTCCGTCCTCGCCACGGTCGACAACGTCAACGGCGAAGCCGTTCTCCGAAAGGCCCTTGCGAAGGTAGGCCGAGGTCTTCCGCTCATCCTCTACCACTAGAATGTGCACGTGTTATATTAACCCCCATGTTGGGCACAGCGAAAAACGTTGTACATAGCCCTATCTCGCTCTTTAAAGTCAAACCCACCCCGCTCCCCTAGCTTTTGCCCTATGGCTGTCCATACCCTGACGCCAGGCTTTTGTTTGCATTGGTCCATGCTTTACGGTGTCGAGACCAACACGCTGCCTCTCGCTTAACTTAAACAAACAATGCCGTTTGGAACAGCAAGCAATCTCCGTGCCGGTTTTGCAGGAGGAAAGTATCTTAAACTTACCCTTAGATTTAGCGGAACGCCAACACGATAAAATTTTTCAGCTATTTGCCCGAATCATAGGCTCTTTTTTTCACTCTTATTGAAATTTACTCCACAATCGTGGCCGAGGCAGGGCTCGCTGGCAAGAAGGGAATAGAAAGGGGGGAGCAATGAGCAGTGCTCAGCCTGTGTTATTAGCAAGGCATGGCAAGCGATTAAGTCCGGCTGAAATCTATCGCTCCAACTTATCCAACAGGTCAGACTGGCAGCTGCAAGAGGTCGCCAGGAAGAGAGGAGTTCTCCTCCTGGCCGCCTCTAGCGCGAGTAGAACTCCACCACCAGTTGCTCGTTGACCTCATCGGTCGAGATCGGTATCTCGCTGCGCTTGGGCACGGCGAGCAGGGTGCCGGCCAGGCCCTCGCGGTCCAGGCTGAGGTAAGGCGGGATCATCTCGGGCCGGCGCGCTTCCAGCGATGACAGAACGTGGACGTTATTGCGCGCGCGCGGCGCAAGCGATACCACCTGGTTTGGCTTGAGCTGGTAGGAGGGGCGATCGACCTTTCGCCCGTTGACCAGGATGTGGCCGTGTGAGACCAGCTGGCGCGCTCCCCAAATCGTGGGGGAGAAGCCGAGGCGGTAGACGATGTTGTCGAGCCGCAGCTCGAGCTGCTGCAAAAGGGCCTCTCCGGTAACTCCCTTGCGCCGCGCAGCCTCCGCCATGTAGCGCTTCATCTGCCGCTCGGAGATGTCGTAAATCGCCTTGAGCTTCTGCTTTTCGATAAAGCGCTTGCCGTACTCGGAGAGCTTCGGCGCCCTTGCCGTGCGGCCGTGCTGGCCGGGGGGATAGTGGCGTCGCTCCAGAATGCGCTGGAATTTGGGCGAATGAGTCCAGGCTATTCCGAACCTTCGCATTATTCTCGCTTTAGCCTTGCGTCGGGACATCTAAATCCTCCAGTAACCCCTCAAATTAAAGTACCTTTAAGGTACTTTATCATTATAAGGCAGAAATCGCCCCGCGCAAGCATCCCGCGCCTGAACATCTAAATACCAAGGATCATGCTCGCGATATAGAAATAGACTAGGACCCCCAGGACATCAACGATAGTCGTGATGAAAGGGGCGGTCATCATGGCCGGATCGAGGCCAAAGTAAGCGAAAAGGAAAGGGAGCGCAGTCCCAGTGATGCTGGCTAGCGTTGAAATTACGACCAGGCTCAGGCCAACCACCGCCGCGATATGCCAGTCCCCCTGGAGCCAAATTGCCCAGGCCGTGACTATCGTGCCGAGCGCCAGGCCGAGCAGCAGGCCGACGCCGGCTTCGCGCAGGATCACCGAGGCCAGGTCGCCAAGGCTGATTTCGCGCACGGCCAGGCCGCGCACCACCACGGTCGAGGACTGCGCGCCGACATTTCCGCCCGACCCGATGAGCAGCGGGATGAAAGCAGCCAGCACCACCGCTACCTGCAACATTCCGGTATTGTGCTTGATGATCGCACCCGTCAAGGTATTCGTGACCAGCAAGACCAGGAGCCAGGCAATGCGCCTCTGCACCACCAGCCTTACGCTCGAGCGAAAATAGCCCGGCTCAGCCGGGCTGACTCCTCCGCCGATATAATAAATGTCTTCCGTCGCCTCCTCCTGCGCAACATCCAGGATATCGTCTACCGTAATGATGCCGACCAGCCGGTGCTCCTTGTCGACCACCGGAACGGCCAACAGGTCATACTTCTGGAAGACATCGACCACTGCTTCCTGGTCATCCAGGGTGCTGACGTAGATCACATCCTCGCGCATGATATCGGAGAGCTTGGAGTCGGGCTCGGCCAGGATGAGCTGGCGCAGCGAGAGAACGCCGAGCAGCTTGCGCTGCGCATCAGTAACATAAAGGTAATAGATCATCTCCTTGTCGGCTTCTTTGCGGCGAATGTACTCGAGGGCCTGGGCCGCCGTCATCCGGGCCTTGAGGTCCACAAAATCGGTGGTCATGATGTGGCCGGCGGTCCCCTGCGGGTAGTTGAGAAGCTGATTGGCGATCTCGCGTTCTTCAGGCCTGAGCAGGGCGAGCAGCCGCTTGACCAGGCCGGCGGGCAGCTCGTCGAAAAGCTCGGTGCGATCATCGTCGCGCATCTCGTCGATGATGGCGCGCACCTCTTCGTCCGTGAAATTGCGCAGAAAATCGAGGGCCTCCTCGGGCTCGAGTTGGGCGAAGGCCTCGGCCGCCTTTTCCTTGTTGAGCAGGCGGAAACAGATGACCCGCTCTGCCGGCGACAGCTCGCGCAGAAACTCCGTGACCTCTACCGCCGGCAGCTCGTTCAGCGTCTCTTTTAGATCGCGAAAGCGCTTCTCCGAAAGCGCAGCGCGCAGTTCGTCCCAGCCGATGCGCGTCAATTCCATTGCTCCTCCGTGCGATAAAGAAAACCCGATCGTCGGGATGTCTAACCTGTAATATACAGCGAAGCCGGGCAGAGCCAGGCCTCGGGCTCGAGGCGGAGCAAGGAACCGCTGTCACGGCGCGGCAGGGAAAATGATTCGATGTCGAGATCGGCTTACTGGCCCGGCGGGGTCCCGAACATCGAGTAGTGGCTCGCTGCCCCCATGAAAAAGAGCATCGGGATAGATAGCCAGGCGTTGGTGCGCGAGGCGAGAAACGCCCGGCGGGCAAGCTTTTGCGCCTCGGGTGGCATGGCTGTGCCCTTCTGGGCCGATTCTCTGGTCCAGGCGATGATGCGCTTCTGGTGGGGCCAGATAATCCCCCAGACGTTGAGCAGCATGATCACCCCTATCCCTCCGCCGATCCCTATGGATAAGGTGCGACTGCTGGCGCCCGGATGTCCGTTGAGCCGCAAAATAAGATAAGCCATGATTAAAACCACCAGCCCGATCAAGAGCGCCAGGACTTTCCCGTTGTTTAACGCCCCGCTTAGCGGCTTGAGGAGCAAATAAATCGCGAACCAGGCGAGAAGCACCAGGATCAACCAGACGGTAAACACCCGGCCGAGGTTCGGCTCCGTGTGCAGGAGAATCAGGTAGTAAATCAACCCGGCCGCCACGGTGACCACAGCCCCCCAGCGGAACCACCAGAGCGCGCGCGGCATGAGCTCCGGAACTACCTTCGACCGCGTCGGCGCGTCGAGGCTCTTCATGAAATCGACGTTAACCAGATTGAAAAAGTAAAGGAGCCCAATCCAGGTGATCCCGGCAAGGAAGTGAAGCCAACGCAAGAGCATCTGAATATTAGCATCAGCGCCCAAACCAAAGGTTGTTATTTCAGGCATAATAACTTCTCCTGGTTTGTAAAGGTTTGTTAGTTTGTCTTGTTTCAATCCCCCAGCGCGCGCCTCAACCTTGCTCGAGGCAACCGTCCGGAATCGCTCTATGTCGAACGGAAAAGCCACGCCGAAATTACATGGAAACAAAAACCCGACCCGAGTTTGACAGCTAATTATAACCCAACCGGCGGGTAATTCAAGAGGAGCTAGGAGTTAGAAGCTAGGAGCTAGGAGGTTACTCGATGAAGCTAAAGAAGTGGTGGTGGAGCAGTGGGTGAAATGAGAGGAGCAGCGAAGTTCTATTGCCCCTTACGCCTCTCGCCTTGCGACACACAGCTTTATTCTAGCTCCTAGCTTCTAACTTCTCTCAGAAGCCTGGCCTCGAGCGCCGGCCAGTTGATGTTGGAAAAGAAAGCATCGATATATTTGTCGCGCTCGCCGGGCTTATAGTCTACCATGTAGGCGTGCTCCCAGACGTCCATTACCAGGATCGGTTGAAATCCCGCCGGATGCCCATCCTCGTGCAGCGTGATCCAGTGGTTGCTGAACCAGCCCGTCGCCGGGTCCCGGTAGAGAATGGCCCAGCCGATGCCGCGCATCTGGCCGACATTGACGAAATCGTCCTTCCAACGATCGAAGCTGCCGAACTCCGCGGCCAGCTTCCGATAGAGCTGAGAGCTTGCGCTCAGCTCTTTGAAATTGGAGATCAGATTATCGAAGTAAAGCTCGTGCGGGCGCATGCCGTTGTACTCGAAGCCGAGTCGGCGCACCAGCTCGCTGTAGGCAGGTGTACCTGCCTTTCCCTGTTCGATCAGCTCTGTGATCTGCTCGTTGAGGGTATTGGTGTTCTTGACGTAGCCGGCATAAAGCTCGAAGTGAACCTCGAGCTGGCTGTCGGAGATACCGTTGAGCCCTTTGAGATCGAAGCTCCTTGTCTGGTAAGATTTAGTCACAGCTGTCGCCATATCGCTTTGCCTCCCGGATAAACTTCAGATATACATGCGCGGCGGAAACGGCCCCATTAGTTCGGTACCGAGCCGGGCGCGGCTCGTCCCCGGTTCCCAGCCCCTGGCAAAAATTTCGCTTGACATCGGGCCGGACCGGGATAAAATTGAAATTCAATTTCAAAAAGCTTCAGCGAGGGCCAGGGCCCAAGGCGAGGGCTGAAGCGAAAAAGCAGGCCCCGGCTGATCGGGCAGCCGGGGTCGAAGCAAGCTTGTGTGGGAATCGCAAGCTTAACTCTGCTTTTATCTTATCAGCCCGGCCCTTCACCCTGCAAGCCTCCTTCGCTGGACAGGTGAAAGAGGAGGTAGGATGATGCTTAAATGGCTGTTGCCTTTCTGGCTATGTTTTTCCGCAATCGCGCTTGCTCAAACAGAGCCTGTGGACGATAAGTCGGTGCTCCAGGCCGAACTCGAACAGCTGCGCGCTCAGGTGAAAGCCCTTGAGGCCAAACTGGAAAAAGTGCTCGCAGCACAAGAGCAGGAAAAGACCGAGCGGAAGGAATTGCCTCTAGAGCCAAGAGTCGAGGCTGAGCCGAGCCCCATCCCCGGCCGCGGCCTGACCGATAAGGGCCTCTATTATGGCCTGGCCGCCGGCCCGGCCGGCCAGCGCTACGGTCGCTCGCTCTTTGGCGACCTGGTGCGCATCGGCGGCTACGGCTCCTTCCGATTCGAGGCCAACAACATCGATAAAGGACCGGCAATCGGAGCGCTGCCGCCCGTTCGCCTCGGCTTTAATTCTTTCGACTTCCGCCGCTTCGTCCTGACCACCGACATCACCCCGTTCGACCGCTTGCGCATATACACCGAGATCGAATATGAGCGCCTGAACGAAATCGAGGTCGAGCGCACCGCCATCCCCGAAAACCGCGGCCAGAGGGAGCGCGCCGGCACTCGATTCATCCAGGAGGTCGAGGGACAGTCGGGAGGAGAGATCGCGATGGAGCAGGCCTGGGCGCAGTTCGATTTCACCGATTGGCTCGGCCTGCGCTTCGGTGTGATCCTGCCGCCGCTCGGCCGCTTCAATATCCTGCACGACGACGATTACTGGGATATACCGCGCCGCCCCCTTGTCGACCGGGGGGGGCCGGTGCTGCCGGTCAAGTCGGCCTGGCGCGAGATGGGAGCCGGCCTGCTCGGCACCAAGCAATTGGGAAGCGGCTATATCGATTACCAGTTCTACGTGATGAACGGCGTCACCCTCGATTTCAACAACGAGGTGGTGACCAGCCTGCGCTCTGGTCGGACCCTGCTCGAAATAGAACCTGAGATAGAGTTCGCCTCGGGCGCCTTCAACGGGACCAATCCGGCCGACGCGGTTGGCTGGCGCCTGGCGGTGAGCCCGAAGATCGGAAACGAAATCGCAATCTCAGGCTACCACGGCCAGTATACTCCCGATTTCCTCAAGACCAATGCTTCGATCAACGCCTTCGGTATAGATGGGAAACTGACGCTCGGGCGCTTCGAGGCGGAGGGAGAGTTCATATATTCGGATTTCGGCAGAATACAGCGGGTGCTCGAGGATCTGGCCGCGCAGCTCGTCAACTCGGCCGCCGCGACCTCCAGCGCCGAGACGCGCGCGTTGGAAGCCGAGGTCGAAGCCGAACTGGCCGGCCCCTTTACCAATCAGCGCTACGGCTTCTGGGTCGATTTCAAATACCGCTTCTGGCCGCGCTGGCTCGATCAGAGCTTTCTCGGACGGGGCTTCGAAAACGCTCAGCTCATCCCGATCGTTCGCTATGAGCGGATCTGGTTCAACGATCTTTTTACCGGTGTGAGCTTTGCAGACGGCCTGCTGCAAAGCGTGGACCGGGAAAACGTCAGCCAGGAGCGCATCACGGTGGGGATGACTTACAGGCCAACCACCTCCGTGGCTTTTACCACGGCTTTCGAGCACAACCACCTGCGGGAGGGCTCGCGGCTCATCTTCCCGAACGTGCTCGGGTTCGGCCGAATCCCGGACAGGTCTTTCGACACGCTTATCTTTGGAGTGGCATTTGGCTTTTAAAATGCTGGTTTCAACCGCGGAGCGCATAAATATAAATGAATGTAGGGGCAGGGCTTGCCCTGCCCCGGCTTGCCCTGCCCCTAAGGGGCGCAGCAAGCAGCGCCCCTACCATGTGATCTCTGCGGTGAATTTTATTTCAGCTCTGCTTCTGCTGATTAACGTCGCCTTGGCCCGAGCCGCCGAATTCAGGACCAGGGTCTACCTCGATCTCCAGGAGGCGCCGCGCGCCCTCTTCCCAGAGGCCGACGATTTCGAACAGCATCAGATAAAGGTCACGCCCGAGCTGGGCCGGAGAATCAAAGAGCTGGTGGGCCGGGCCAGGCCAACGATCTGGGAGCCGTTTTACTATGCCTTCGTCGCTAAGAAGCAGGGCGACGTAATCGGCTACGCCGTGGTGTGCGAGGAGATCGGCAAGCACCGCGCCATCACCTTTATCGTCGGCACCACCCCCGACGCGCGGGTGAGGGACGTCGCGGTGATGGCTTACCGCGAGCCGATAGGCGATGAGGTGAGATATCGCGGCTTTCTCGATCAGTTCAAGGGGAAAAGCCTGGACGATCCGATCATGCCTTACCGCGATATATCGAATATCTCGGGGGCGACACTCTCGGTTCGCGCCCTCAGCCGCGGCGTGAGGAAAGGTCTGGCAGTAATACGCGCACACTATCTCGAGGGGAAGGGCGTCGGCGCAACGGGCGTCAGCCTTGATTTGAAGACGCCTGCGCTGTCCGGAGCAGCCGATGGCCTGGTGGCACGCTCCCACTTCCTGATGGGAACGGTCTGGGAGATAGCAGCGCACGGAGTGAGGCGCGATGTTTTGGCTCAGGCAGTGGAAGAAGCATTCGCCGAGATCCGCCGCGCCGACGAACTGATGAGCAACTATCGGGAGGAGAGCGAGCTTTCGCAGCTCAACCGTCGGGCAGCGAAAGAGCGCGTTCGAGTTTCCAACGACCTCTATCGGCTGCTCTGCGAGGCGGCGCGCATCGGCCGGCTCACCGGCGGCGCGTTCGATATAACGGTCGCCCCGCTCCTCAGGGCCTGGGGCTTCCTTGGCGGCCAGCCGCGAGTCCCGTCCGAACGAGAGATCGTCGAGCGGCTGGAGAAGGTGGGCTGGCCGCTCCTCCGCTTGGATGACGAGCGGAGAAGCGCGCGCTTTGCCGTTTCCGGCATGGAGCTGGACTTGGGGGCAATCGCCAAGGGCTGGGCCGCGGACAGGGCGGCCGAAGCGCTCGCCCGCCGCGGCGTGGCCGGCGCGCTGATCAATGCCGGATCGAGCACTTTCTACGCCTACCGGCGAGACCCGCGCGGCAGGCCGTGGCGCGTGATCGTGCGCAGCCCGCTCGATGAGCGCGAGCTTTTTGCCGTAGCGGAGCTTGAGGACGAGTCGCTCTCCACATCGGGCGGCTACGAGAAGTTCTTCGAGGCGGGCGGCAGAAGATATTGCCACATCCTTGATCCGCGCAGCGGAAAGCCGGTCCGGGGGATGCTGAGCGCGACCGTCTTGGCGCCGCGCGCCGTCGAGTCGGATGCCCTATCAACTGCCCTCTTCGTCATGGGCCTGGAAAAGGGGAAGGAGTTCTTGGCCAGGCACCGATTGTCGGGGCTGCTGGTGGGCGGCGAGCCGGAAGGGCCGGCGCGTACCGGCCTGGTCGGCGGCAAGATCGTGATCCTCTCTCCAGGGGGACGAAATGGGAAATAAGCTTTACAGGTTCATGCGCGGGCTGCATATAACGACGGGACTCATCGCCGCGCTGGGACTGTTCATCATCGCTGTAACAGGTATAATGATAAACCACCAGGAGGAGCTGGGCCTGCTCGATCTCGAGGTGGACGACAAGTATCTGCCCGATTATTATCGGGCCGATTTCAGGAGCGGCTCCACTAGATTGAACATAATCATCACCGATATACACACCGGCAAAATACTCGGCTCAAAGGGATACCTGTTGAGCGATCTGCTCGGAGCTATGCTCCTCATCTCTGCTCTTTCCGGAACCTACGCTTATTTCTACGGCAGGCGCGTCAAGCGGAAGAACGGATTCGAAAAGCGCCGGCGGGCGGCGCTCGACGAGCCGCGTTCGGCTGGGGAGCAGGTAGTAGAGATCGGCCAATTTGGTCGTCGAGGCCGGAGCCGAAGGTCGGCAGGTTAGGCCGGCGCGGCGGTCTCGAAATCTTTCGGCTTTGCTGTTACAAGAGCAGGTTAGCCATTTCCTCCGCCTCGCGCTGCTGCTCTTCCGCTTCGAGCTTCTCCTGGCATGATCGGCAGAGGTCGGCCCAGGGGAGAGCCTCCAGGCGGGCCCGCGCTATCTTCTCGCCACACTCCTGGCAATAGCCGTAGCTGCCGGAATCTATTCGCTCCAGCGCCTGCTTGATCTTGCGGACCAGCCAGGACTCCTTCTCGGTGAGCGAGTAGTTAAGGTCGAGCGAGGCATAAAGCACAGCCAGATCGGCCGAATCGGCGACGGCTCCGCTCGCCGCGCTCCCCTCCTTAAGGGCGTCGCGGCGCTGCGAAGCCTCGAGCTGGCGGAGCTTGGCAATTAACTTGTTCCTGTAAACTTTTAGCTCAGACTTGGCCATGTCACTATCCTATTTAGATCCCAAATCGGTTCGATTAACAGCCTTATCGAACGAACGCAAAGCGATTAGATGTAGGATCGGCCCGTAGGTTTCGAAATTTTAACTGCGGGCCGCGGGAGCCTGGCCGGGCGAGCCGGCTCGGCCCGGTTCAAACTTTTGATTCCGGGCGGCTTGTAAGCGGATCGGCCGCGGGCTATCGGAAATAGTGATGATTAAAACACATGCGGGCAGTGGCGCCACATTCGGCCTTTGCGCCTCATCTGCCGGGAGCGCGCCGGTTGGAGCGCTTGCCCGGCCGGTGATATAGATTTGCTCTGAAAGGAGGCTGAGCATATGGGCAAAATGCCTGCGGCCTACCGGAGGTTCGGGCGGAGGTTCCCGGAGATCCTCGATGCCTATGAGAAGCTGGGGCTGGCCTGTCAGAGCTACGCCCGGCTCGACCCCAAGACCAGGGAGCTGGTGAAGCTGGGCATCGCGGTCGGCGCCAAGCTAGAAGGGGCGGTGCACTCTCACACGCGACGGGCGCTCGAGGCCGGCGCTACGCCGGATGAGATCAGACAAGCGGTGCTGCTCGCGCTCACCACTATCGGGTTCCCATCTATGATGGCGGCGCTCACCTGGGTCGAGGATATACTCGGCGCCGAGGGCATCTGAAAGCAAGGGGCCGGGGTGTTATAATCGGTGGGCCATGAGGCTGCTCGAGCGCTTCTTCCCGGCCTGGGTCTTGCTCTTCGCCACCTTTGCTTATTTTCGCCCCGATCTTTTCCTGCCGCTGCGCCCGGCCATAGTTCCGCTGCTCGCGCTGATAATGCTTGGCATGGGGTTGAGCCTGAGCTTCGCCGACTTCGCGGCGGTGTTCAGGCAGCCTCGGGAGGTTATCGCGGGCGTGGCGGCGCAGTACACGATCATGCCACTTTCAGGCTACGGCCTGGCCATGGCCTTCGGCCTCGAGCCGGACCTGGCGGCAGGGGTGGTGCTGCTCGGCTCCTGCCCGGGCGGGCTTGCCTCAAACGTCATATCTTATTTAGCTCGGGCCGATGTGCCCCTCTCGGTCACCCTGACCGCAAGCTCGACCGTTCTGGCCCCGGTCGTCACCCCCCTTCTCACCAAGCTGCTGGTCGGGCGAATGGTCCCCGTGCCGGCATACGACCTGTTGGTCGAGATCGCCAAGATCGTCCTGCTGCCGGTGCTCGTTGGCCTGGCGCTGCGCAGGCTCTGCGGCGCCCTGTTGAACAGGACGCTTTCCATCTTTCCGCTCTTCTCGATGGCCACGATAGCGCTGGTCGTAGCTATAATAACCGCGGCCAACGTCGGCTCCAATTCCGCCGCGCTCAAAATAGCGCCGCGCATCCTGGCTGTGGTCGTCCTGCACAATCTGTCAGGCTACTGGCTCGGCTACCTGGCAGCGCGGCTCCTGCGGCTCGGCGAGAGGCAGCGGCGGGCGATCTCGATCGAGGTCGGCATGCAGAATTCGGGGCTGGCGGCGGCCCTGTCGCTCGAGCACTTCTCCGCAGCCGCAGCTCTTCCAGGAGCGATCTTCAGCGTGTGGCATAACCTGTCGGGCCCGGCCCTGGCCGCTTATTGGGCCAGCAAGAGCGCGGCTCGGGAGATGGCGCTCGAGCAGGCGAGAGCCGCCGGGCGGGAGGTTGAAGGGCGAGCCGCCGGGACGATATCGCGATGAAAAATTCGATATCGATCTTCTGACTCCTGAAATATACCCCACCGGCATCTCCTGTTTGGGCGGACTAGCCATAAATCGTTTTTATACTATTTATAATAACAATAAATTTTGCAAAGCGCCGGCCTTCGACTATAATCCGAAGCCGGACGATCGAGGCCGCGATGGATCGAGAGACGCTCGAAAAGGCCCTGGAGCTCAGGAAGCGCGAGATCGAGATTTTGCGGAAAATAAGCGAGACTGTCGCCTGCACGCTGGACCTGGATCAGGTCCTTGGCCAGATAATCGAGCTCGTGGTCGAGGTGACCGCTGCGGATTCATGCCTGCTTTATCTCTTCGACGAGTGCAAGAGGGAGCTTGTGCTCAGAGCCTCTAAGAATCCGCACCCTCGGATAGTAGGGCGGATCAAGCTGCGGCTGGGCGAGGGGATTACCGGTTGGGTGGCACGGGAGCGCAGGCCTGTGGCCATAGCGCGCGGCGCCTATAGCGACCCGCGGTTTAAGTTCTTTCACGATTTGCCCGAGGACAGGTACGAGGCTTTCCTCTCGGTTCCGGTAATTAGCAAAAACCAGGTCATAGGGGTCATTAATATCCAGCATCGTTGTGAACACCCGCACTCGGAAGATGAGGTGGCGCTGGTCTCAATGATCGCCCAGCAGGTGGGGGGGGCGATAGAAAACGCTCGCCTTTATGCCCAGGCGGAAAAGCGCGCGAAGCAGATCGAGGCCATGGCCGAGGTGAGCCGGACTATCAGCTCCAATGGCTATACTAAGGCGACGCTCGAGTTAATAACTAGGCTGATAGCTGAAGTGCTCGGCTCAACTGTTTGTTCGATCGTCCTTGTAGATTACGAAAAGGGAGAGCTGGTAATTAAGGCCGCGCACTCTGCGGGCGCAGATCGCAGCCGGTGCTCTGAGCTCAAGGCAGATCGGACCCTTATCGGGCGTGTGGCAAAGGAGCGGTGCCCGCTGCTGGTACCGGATGTCGCGGCTGAGCCCGATCGCAGCTATTCCGAGATAGCAAAGGCATACGGGCTGCGCTCGTTTGTCTCTATACCTATGATCCTAGACGATCGTGTGGTCGGGGTCATCAGCAGTTACAGCCATGAGGAGCGCGACTTAACCCAGGACGAAATCAGGATGCTTTCGGCTGTGGCCAACCAGGCGGCGATAGCGCTGGAAAACTTGCGGCTGCGCAGCGAGGCGCGGGCCGTGAGGGAGGCCCTCGAGACCCGCAAGCTCGTCGAGAGGGCCAAGAGCATATTGCAACGCCAGAAGGGGCTCACCGAGGAGCAGGCACATAAAATGCTGCAGCAGCAGAGCATGCGCTTGAGAAGGTCGCTGCGCGAAATAGCTCAGGCGATCATACTGGCATCCGAGATTAAAGCCGGGGATTTCAATAAACCGGAAGCAATAGGCAGCGGGCGAGCGCTCCGCTAGCCGAAGCTGATTTCGGGCAGATAAGATAACCAGGGACAAAGGCGTCCCGACGCGTAGAAAGGGCTACGCAGCGGGACGCCTTTTCATTTGTGGGGAAAAGGCATGAATGATAAAAGAGACAAACTGGTGGGACGAGACGGGGATAAGATGAGCAGCCGGGGGAGCAAAACCGAAAGGGCGAATGCCGGGCCGAACTCGCCGGATCAGATCATAGATGATATCGTCGAGCGCGCCGTGATGAGGGCGGTGTTTCGCGGTAATCTCGGACGGCGCGAGTTTTTGCACCTGCTCGGCCCGAGCGCCGCCTCGGCTATTTTAAGCTCGGTATTTCCCCTCGATGCGGCTAAGGCCCTGGCCCGGGAAAAGGTCGGCCCGATCGAGAAGAGGGATCTCAAGGTCGGCTTCATTCCAATCACCTGCGCCACTCCCATCATCATGGCCGAGCCGATGGGGTTTTACAAAAAACATGGCCTCAATGCCCGGCTCTACAAGGCTTCCGGTTGGGCCATGATCCGCGACCTGGCGATCAACCGCGAAACCGATGCCACCCACATGTTGACGCCCATGCCGCTGGCCATCACCATGGGCGTGGGATCCCAGGCGGTCCCATTCATCATGCCGGCGGTGGAGAATATTAACGGACAGGCGATTACCCTTCACATCAAGCATAAGAACGTCAGGTCGGCCAGGGAGATGAGGGGTTTTAAGTTCTGCGTCCCTTTCGATTATTCGATGCACAACTTCCTGCTGCGCTACTTTCTCGCCGAAGGAGGCATTGATCCCGATAAGGAGGTCCAGATCCGCGTCGTGCCGCCGCCCGAGATGGTGGCAAACCTGCGCGCCGAGAACGTGGATGGTTACCTGGCACCGGACCCTTTTAATCAGCGGGCAGTTTACGAGGGAATTGGGTTCATCTACATGCTGAGCAAGGATATCTGGCCCGGACATCCATGCTGTGCCTTTACGGTCAGAAAAGACTTCGCTGAAAATTATCCCAATACCTTCCACGCCCTTCTTAAAGCTATTGTGGAGGCTACCCTTTACGCCCACCAGCCCGCTAACAGGAGAGAGATCGCCAGGGCCATCGCCCCCAGGAACTACCTGAACCAGCCTGTCGAGGTCATAGAACAGGTGCTGACCGGCGTTTTCCCCGATGGGCTGGGAAATACCAGAAACGTTCCCGACCGGATCGACTTCGATCCCTTCCCATGGCACTCGATGGCTATCTGGATCTTAACCCAGATGAAACGCTGGGGATACGTGAAGGGAGATGTGGACTACCAGCGCATCGCGAGGGAGGTCTACCTGGCCTCCACCTGCCGCGAGGTCCTGCGAGCGCTGGGCCGTTCGGCGCCTGCGCATGACTCGACCAAACATACTTTTCTCTTAGGCAGGAATAGAACCTTCGACCCGAATCGCCCGGAAGAGTATCTCAACTCCTTTGCGATCAGGCGGAGCTGAAAGGGTTTGACCGTGGAAAGGATAATAGCTATTGCCAAGACAAAGAGACATCAGCCGATGACCTTGGGCCTTCTTCTGCTCGGCGCTTTTCTCATTTTCTGGCACCTGGGCACAGAACAGGCCCACGATGAGCGGCTGAGAGGTCTGCCCGGACCGCTTGCCGTCGGCAAGACCGCCTGGGCGATGATCTCGGACCCCTTCTACGATTACGGCCCTAACGATAAAGGGATCGGCATTCAGCTCCTCTACAGCCTGGGGCGGTTGGGGATCGGCTACAGCGCGGCTTCGATTATCGCCATCTGCTTGGGGGTAATGCTCGGCCTCTATCCCACGCTTTACCGCGCCGTGAACCCCTATATTCAGGTCCTGAAGCCGATCTCGCCTCTGGCCTGGATGCCTCTGCTCCTCTACACGATCAGGGACTCGGAAAGGGCCGCAATACTGGTGATCTTTATCTCATCCCTCTGGCCGACCCTGGCCAACACCGCCTTCGGCGTGAGCGGCATCAGGCGCGACTACTTGAATGTCTCATACCTATTGCAGCTCTCCTGGTCCAGGAGGCTCTTCAGGATCATCCTGCCGGCCGCAGCCCCGGCCATCGTGGCCGGCCTGCGCATATCGATGGGCAGCGCATGGGTCGCCATCGTCGCCGCAGAGATGCTGATCGGAGGAACCGGCATCGGATACTTCGTGTGGAACGAATGGAACAATCTTCAGCTTACCAGCGTGATCTTTTCCATTCTGGTCATAGGGATGGTGGGAGTATTGCTGGACCTTCTGCTGGCGCGGCTCGCCAGGCTGCTAAGCTATGTCGAATAGGAGATGCGGATGACTTATCTACAGATAGATCGTGTAACCAAATTCTTTCCCAGCCACAACGGGCGCGGAGAGGTCTGTATCTTTCGCGATATCAGCTTCTCGATCGAAAAGGGCGAATTCGTGACGATGGTGGGGCACTCGGGGTGCGGCAAGAGCACGCTGCTTAATATCATAGCCGGCCTGGAGGCCCCATCGGCCGGGAGCGTCTGCCTGGATGGGCAGAGGATCGATGGCCCGGGATTAGACCGCATGGTGGTCTTTCAGAATTTCGCGTTGATGCCCTGGCTGAATGTCTTCGAGAACATCGAGCTGGCGGTGCGCGCGGCCAACCCGCGATGGAACGGCAAACAGGCGGCGGGATATGTGCAGCGTTACATCGATATGGTGGGGCTAAAGGGCGAGGAGAAGAAGAAGCCGGCGGCCCTGTCGGGGGGGATGCGTCAGCGCGTGGGGCTTGCCAGGGCCTTCTCCGTTAAACCCAAGGTGCTCCTGCTCGATGAGCCGTTTGCCCAGATAGATGCCCTGACGCGTGGCGTTATCCAGGAGGAGCTGGTTCGGATGTGGATGGCCATGCGGAATACGGTCTTTATGGTAACTCACGATATCGATGAGGCGATACTACTCTCGGACAGAATCGCCCTTATGAGCGATGCCCCCAACGCCAGGCTGGCTGAAATCGTAGAGGTGGCAATACCGCGGCCCCGTACGCGCGAGACCATCGTCGAAGAGCCCGAGTATAGCCGAATCAGGAGATATCTGATCGCCTTCCTGGCCGGCGGCTCGAAGAAGATGACGCCGTCAAGGGCAATGGAAAGCCCTGCCCTACAATTCGGCTTTGAGCCGAGGCGAGCTGATGGGAACAGGCGATGGGTGTCGCGACGTTTATTGCGGCTTTTTAGATCCGATTTCGGTAGAATGGACGAGGCCCAGCAGCGCGAACCTTAATTAATTTAAGAATGCCTAACGAAACCGCAGGTGGCGTTAGGCGCTCTAAGTTCATCGCTAAATGCATCGAGCCAATTACCAACTGAAGAGGAGGAAAATGAAATGGCAGAGCGAAAAATAATTTCCCGCCAGGAAGCTACGGAACAGATAATTAAAGCTAAAAAGGAGAAGGGATTAACATTCGAGGGGATCGCCAGGGCAGTCGGCCGGCACAAGGTCTGGGTCACAGCGGCCCTGCTGGGCCAAGCCGTTATGTCTCGGGAAGAGGCCGATCGAGCGGTCGAGGTCCTGGGCCTTGGGCCCGAGGTCGCTGCGGCCCTTACCGAAATTCCGATGAGGGGGAGCCTGGAGAGCACTGTCCCGGTCGATCCGACTATCTACAGGTTTTACGAGATAATCCAGGTATACGGGACAACGATCAAAGCCCTCATACACGAGATGTTCGGCGACGGGATCTTGAGCGCGATCGACTTCGAAATGGACATCCAGAAGAAAGAGGACCCCAAGGGCGACCGGGTGATCGTGACGCTTAACGGCAAGTTCCTGCCTTACAAGAAGTGGTAGGCTGGCATCGATCGCGAGCGCGGCCACGACCGGCACCTTAAGCTCTCCCTGGCGAGAGAGCAAAATCGGTCCCCACGATCTCGTTTCGAAGGTATGGAGGTTAACATGCGCCCTGAGAACTGGTTCGTGCAGCATTCGCGCGCTCGGGCTTTAGCCCTGGCGCTCCTTTTTCTGGCAGCCAACCCCGCAATCGGGGACGATGTGTCAAAAGAGGCCGAGGCGGGTCGGGCTAAGGCCGAAGCGGCGGATCTGTTCGCATATGTCGAAAGCTTGAATAGCAGGATAACCGAGCTTGAAAGTAAGCTTGCCGAGGTCATGGCGGCGCTCGGCAGGCTTGAGCAAAAAAATAATTTAAATGATAGGAGAATGAACGAGGTGGCGGCCCAAATCGCCGAGACGAGAGGCAGAACCGAGCGGGCACAGGCGGGGGTCGAGGAGCTTAAGATGGAGACAAAACGGGCTGTAAGCTCGGGAAACGCTAAGATAAGCTTTTACGGCTCGATCGTCGCCAACAGCAGCGCGGCCGACTCTCAACTGTTCATATCGGATATCCCGCTCTGGGCAGTGGCC